>Ga0316189_10001372_pt1 | contig 24271 bp, 4 predicted proteins | sample LowCovwburrow_MG_FD_204930 | JGI IMG/M metagenome (GOLD analysis project Ga0316189, IMG submission 204930) | Coastal sediment microbial communities from Maine, United States - Lowes Cove worm burrow | ecosystem: Environmental > Aquatic > Marine > Coastal > Sediment | place: USA: Maine... | reverse complement strand
CGGAGATGGAGCGCCGCGTCAATGAGCGTAAACGCGCCCGCAAAGCGAGCTTCGACGATGAGCGGCTGGTCACGCTCGTCGACTGGATCCCGTACATGGACGCCCTCGCCGATCGCATCGGCTGTCGCCCACGGATACGCGATCTTCTCTCGAGACCGCGCCTATGCTGGCAGGTCATGACCGGGCCGATGCTCGCGGCTCAATACCGCCTCGCCGACCCCGACTCCGACTCCGAGCTCGCAGCGCGCAGCCTCGACCTACCAGGGGGCATGCGCCTGCGTGACAAGCTCTGGTACCTCTCGATCCACGGACTGATCGCCAGCTGCACGCCCTGGGAGATTCTCCCAAGCCGCCGCCGCTATCGCTCGTGCGCTATCGTCTGAGCACCAGCCGCGTCCACACTCACTCGTTGGCTCCTCCGGCCGACGATCCGAGCATCCCGCACGCACCGCAGCTCCGCCCGCGAAATCGTCCCAAGCGGGCTGTGGTGGAAGTCCCGCGCGCCCTCACGCCGCACTCGTCGACCCTCTCGGCTGCGACAAAACGCTGTTGTACCGGGCCGGTCGGGCGACGGTCGGGCGACCGCGCGCGAGAGCGCGCAAGACCCATTCCTCGGGCTGCTTTGGGGTTGATTTTGCAGCCGACAAAGGGTCCAATCGGCACCGTGACGGGAGTACAAAGCGATGGTGGTGACAATTCGATACCGGCGCAAGAGAAGCGCTCGGTGATGCGAATGATGCCGGGGCTCGAGGTTGTCGGTCGCGGGATCCTCCTCCGCCCCTACCAGCCCTATCAGCTCGCGAAATTACTCTTCACGAGGCACTCCGATCGCGTCATCACCTCCAATGAGACCGGCGACAGCTACCACCTTCCCCAGGGCTACGAGGTCAACGACAGCCCCCCCATGCCGATGAACGAAGCGCTCAACCAACTCCTCATTGAGGAGTCCTGGGAGCGCTTCGAGACCCACATCGCGATGGACGCCAGCGTCGCTGCGGGGAGCGGATCCTTCAGCGTCAGCGCCACGGCGAGCGCGAACAATCGTCTCCGCGCGGAGCAGGAGGCCTACTACGCCGTCCGCTCCTCGTTCGTCCCCCTGTGGATGACCTACATCCCCGATCCGAGCGCCTGCATCGAAGCCGTCCTCGACCCCGATCTGCCGGAGGAATTCAGCACCGCGGACCGACGGGTCTACGACGAGTTCTTCCGCACCTATGGTTCGCACTACGTCCGAGGAGCGTGGGTCGGCGGAAAGTCTATGCTCGTCTTCACGGTGCTCAAATCGGCGCAGATCGACAAGAGCGAGATCCAGGCCGGGCTCAAGGCGAGCCTTGGATCGGCCACGGCGTCGGTCGACGTGAAGCAGCAGCGGAGCAAAGAAAAGCTCCTGAGCAGCTCGCAGTGCACCGTCATCGGCAAGGGGGGCGACGAGGTGCTCCTCGCCGAGATGAGCTCCCTGGACCAAGCCGCCTACAACAGCTGGCTCAAGACGATCCCGAAAAACCCGCAGGTGATCGAGCTCGACGTCGCAGGGATCTGGACCCTCGTCCGCAACCCGAAGAAGGCTGCCGCGCTTCAGCAAGCCTACCGCGAGGCAGTCACCTTTGATCCGATCCGCGCGGTCTTCGACCTCCAGTCGCACCTCTTCTTCATCCGCGGCGGCAGTTTCATCACCTACGACCGCAAGGAGAAGCAGACCTCGGACTCACGCTCGCTGGTCGAGGCCTTCCCCGAGCTCGAGCGAATCGGCTTTGAGCGCATCGACGACTCCTTCCGCGGCCGGACCCTACACGACGCCGACGGAGAGTCGCTCGAAGACAAGCTCTACGTATTCCGGCAAGACCGGGTGCTCCGCCTCGATCTCAAGACGCGAGCCACAGACGAGGGCTATCCGCGCTCGATCCATGAGGAATTCCCAGGGATGCCCTTCCCCCGGATCGACGCCGGCCTCGTCACCGGCTTCGACTCTCTCTACTTCTTCTACGGCAACCAGTATGCCCGCTATAACCCGGTCAAGGGGTGCTTTGACGAGGGCTACCCCCAGCCGATCGCCAAGCGCTGGGCCGGGGTCACCTTCGACAGGCTCGACGCTGCGGTCTACTGGGGCAACGGCAAGGTCTACTTCTTCCGCGGCGATCAGCACATCCGCTACGATCTGGCCAACTACCGCAGCGATCCCGGCTACCCCAAGTACGTGATCGGCAACTACGTCAGCGACTGGCAATTCATCGAATAGTGACCGCCTCAACGGTCCCATCGGGTGCGCAATGACAGCTCAAGAAGAAGCCTCCAACAACAACTCCGAGGACGCAGCCCGCGTCCTCCGAAACCACGTGATCGCGACCGCTGCTGCCGGCCTCGTCCCCAACCCGCTGCTCAACGTCGGGGTTCTCTACGGGATCCAGCTGCGCATGTTGAGAAAGCTCGCGTCGGTCTATGAGGTCGAGTTCTCAGAGCAGCGCGCGAATACGTTCATCGGCGCCCTCGCAGGCACGAGCCTGAGGGTCACCTCACAGGGGCTCCTAAACCTCCTCGGTCGCGGTATCGCGGCGTTCACCGGGCCCATCCTCCCGGCGGCGACGACCTACTCGCTCGGAAGAGTCTTCATCAAACACTTCGAGTCCGGCGGCACCTTCCTCACCTTCGATCCCTCGCGCGCGAAGGAGGAGTTTGACGAGGAGGTCGACGCGGGCGAGCGCGTTGTCACCACAGACAACTACGCAGGCGTGAAGCCCTAGCAGCCCGTGGTGAAAGTCCCGTGTGCTCTCGTGCCGCGATCGTCGGCCCTCTCGGTTTCGACAAATCGCCGCTGTACCGGGCGTACTGCACGTCTTGGCGGAGCCGAGAGGGTCGACGAGGGCAAGCGAGAGCGCGCGGGACTTCTGCCACGGGCTGCCAGGCTCCGCGATGAGCAAGCCGGGGGTCTCGACAGCCCCCACGAATGCTTGCTAGATTCCGTCCGCTGGACGCCACATCGCGGCGCGTAGACATGTCGATGAGCTGGTGGACAGACCTCAAGGAGCATAGCCGCGAGATCGCGCGCGATCTTGACACTATCGCCGATCGCGTCGGAGCGAAGATCGAGCGCCGAGTCGCCCCGGTCATCCACAAAGCCGCAGCATCACTCGAGAGGGCGCTCGCCCCGGGCGAAGCGACGCTCGAGCGCCGAGTCGCCCCGGTCATCCACAAAGCCGCAGCGTCACTCGAGAGGGCGCTCGCCCCGGGCGAAGCGACGCTCAGCGAGCGAGTGCGGACGAGCGCTCTCGCGATCGATCGCCGCTACCAAGAATTCATGGTCAACCGCGTCGATCCGCTCTTCGGACAGGCGCGCAACCAACATCTCAAGCAGATCGGCAACCTCGAGATCAGCGGCCGGGAGGTGATGTTAAACCGGCAGATCGCGATGGCCGGGACCGCCCTCATCGTCATCACGCTCAGCCGCGCCTTCGCCCCAGCGCTGCTCGCGATCGCCGTCCCGGCGTCCTTCGTCATAGCCCTGCCCGTCTACAAGATGGCGGTATCGTCGGTGAAGACGCAGCGCCGGGTGACCTACCACGTCGTCAGCGCGATCAGCACGACCGCGATCTGGCTCCGCGGCTACTACACCCCCGCCCTCTTCGCGACGATGGCGTTCTACATGGGCGAGAAGCTGCTCATGGTCACCGAAGATCGCTCCCACAAGGGCCTCATCTCGGTCTTCGCCCAGCAGCCGCGGACCGTCACGGTCGTCGTCGACGGCGATGAGTCTGAGCGTCCGCTCGAAGAGCTCTCCGCCGGCGACGTCGTCGTCGTCCACGCGGGCGGCTTCATGCCGGTCGACGGCGTCGTCCTCGCTGGCGACGCGACGATCGATCAACACATGCTGACCGGCGAGGCCCAGCCGGCGGAGAAGTCCCCCGGCGATCAGGTCTACGCCTCGACCGTGGTCCTCGCAGGCAAGCTCCACGTCCGGGTCGACTGCGCTGGGGCCGACACTGTCGCGGCGAAGATCGGCGACGTTCTCAACAGGACCGCGAGCTACCAGCTCGCCCTCCAGTCCAAGGGCAGCAAGATCGCCCACGACTCAGCCTTGCCGCTCCTCCTGGTGAGCGGCCTCGCCCTCGGCACCCTCGGCCCTGAGGCGGGCCTCGCCGCCCTCAACTCGTCGATGGGCGTCAGCCTGCGGATGAGCGGCCCGGTGACGATGTTGAACCTCCTCAACATCGCCTCACACAACGGGATCCTCCTCAAGGACGGCCGCTCCCTCGACCTCCTGAGCGAGGTCGACACCGTCGTCTTCGACAAGACCGGCACCCTGACGCTCACCCAGCCGAACGTCGGCCGAATCATCGCCCTCGACGGCTTCTCCGAGGAAGAGCTGCTCACCCTCGCGGCCGGCGCTGAGCGCCAGCAGAGCCACCCGATCGCCCTGGCGATCATCGCCGAGGCCGACGCTCGCGGCGTCGAGATCCCGACGATCGATCACGCGAGCTACGAGGTCGGCTACGGGATCACGGTCACCCTCAACGATCTCCGGATCAAGATCGGCAGCGATCGCTTCATGGCCCTGGAGGGCGTGATCGTGCCGCCGGACGTCGTCGAAGAGGAGCGCCGCTCCCACGAGCTCGGCCACTCGCTGATCATGATCGCGGTCGACGACAGGCTCGCCGGTGCGATCGAGCTCCAGCCGACGATCCGCCCGGAGGCCGGCGAGGTCATCGCCCGACTCCGCGAGCGCGGCCTCGAGATGGTGATCATCTCCGGCGATCACGAGGAGCCGACCCGCAGGCTCGCCGAGCGCGTCGGCATGGACCGCCACTTCGCCAACGTCCTCCCCGAGGGCAAGGCGAGCCTCGTCGAGCAGCTCCAAGCGGAGGGGCACGTCGTCTGCTTCGTCGGCGACGGCATCAACGACTCCATCGCCCTGAAGAAGGCGAACGTCTCGGTCTCGCTCCGGGGCGCGACGACGGTCGCCACCGACTCGGCCCAGATCGTCTTGATGCAGGAGAGCCTAGAGCAGCTCCCCTTCCTCTTCGAGCTCGGCGATGACATGGCGTGGAGCATGCGCTGGGGCTACGCCGCGGGGATGGTCCCCGGCGTCATCACGCTAGGCGGGGTCTTCTTCCTCGGCTGGGGCTTCGTCCAGGCGATCAGCCTCAGCGTCCTGGGCCTCGCCACAGGCCTCGGCATCGCGATGTACCCCCTCCGCAAACACGGCGATCCGCGCGCGCCGACCCTCGATGAGACGAGCGCTCCGCCCCCGGAGATCGAAGTCTATGCGTCCTAGCTCGACACTGCCCCCCGACGACGAGAATATGCCGCCGCAGGAGAATGCGCCGCCGCAGGAGAGTGCGCCCCGCGCTACGCACACGTCGCTCCTCGCGAGGATCCTCGGCCTGCTCGCGACCCGGACCGAGGCCGAGCTCGCCAGCCTAAGCCCCCATCACCGCTTCCAACGCCTCGGGCTCGACTCGATCGGAGCGACCTCGATCCTGGAGGAGCTCAGCCGCGATCTGAGCCGTACGCTCTCGCCGACGCTGATCTGGGAACACCCCACACCCGACGCCCTCGCCCGTCACCTCTCCGGCGAGGCGAGCGAGGGAGCCGAGGGAGCCGAGGGAAGAGGCGAAGCGACGACCCGCATCGACGGCGAGCGGGAGCCTATCGCGATCATCGGCATGGCCTGCCGACTCCCGGGCGCGCAGGACCTCGCGGCCTACTGGGAGCTCCTCTCGGAGGGTCGCGACGCGATCACCGAGGTCCCCTCGGACCGCTGGGACGCCGACGCCTACTACGACGCGGATCCGACCGTCCCCGGCAAGATGAAGAGCCGCAGGGGCGGCTTCATCGCCGACGTCGTCGGCTTTGATCCCGGCTTCTTCGGGATCTCCCCGCGTGAGGCCAAAGAGCTCGATCCCCAGCAGAGACTCGCGCTTGAGCTCTCCTGGGAGGCGCTCGAGGACGCTGGCGTCGCCCCGGCAAAGCTCCGCGAGAGCCGCACAGGGGTCTTCTTTGGGGCGATGTGGGATGACTACGCGAAGCTCATCGCCGGGAGCTCCGAGGCGATAGTCCAGCACACTGCGACCGGTCAAAACCCGAGCATCATCCCGGCGCGGATCTCCTACACCCTCGGCCTGAACGGGCCGAGCTTCGTCGTCAACACGGCCTGCTCCTCGTCGCTCGTCGCGACCCACCTCGCGATCCATAGCCTCCAACGCGGGGAGTCGAGCCTCTGCCTCGTCGGCGGCGTCAACCTCATGCTCTCGCCGGAGAGCTCGCTGGCGATGGCGAAGTTCGGCGGTCTCTCTCCGGACGGTCGCTCCCGGGCCTTCGACGCCCGCGCCAACGGCTATGTTCGCGGCGAGGGCGGCGGCGTTGTCGTCCTCAAGCCGCTCTCTCGCGCGCTCGCCGACGGCGATCGGATCTACTGCTTGCTCCGGGGGAGCGCCGTCAACAACGACGGCTTCAGCAACGGCCTGACCGCCCCGAGCCCCCGCGCCCAAGAGGCGGTGCTCCGGGACGCCTATGCGACGGCCGGCGTCGAGCCCAGAGAGGTCGAATACGTCGAGGCCCACGGCACGGGGACCATGCTCGGCGACCCGATCGAGGCCAACGCGCTCGGCGCTGTCTTTGCCCCGGGGAGGGCTCCGGAGCGGCCGCTCCGCGTCGGCTCGGTGAAGACCAACATCGGCCACCTCGAGGCCGCCGCCGGGATCGCGGGCCTTATCAAGGTCGCCTTGTCGATCTCTCGCGGTTCGATCCCGCAAAGCCTCCACTTCGAGACCGCAAACCCGCACATCGACTTCGACGCCCTCAAGATCGAGGTCCAGACCGAGCAAGAACCCTGGAAGAGCCGCGATGGGCGGGCGCTCGCCGGGATCAGCTCCTTCGGCTTCGGCGGCACAAACTGCCACCTGGTGCTCGAGGGGCGCGAGCCGGAGCGCCGCCCTCCGATCGCGTTCGTCTTCGGCGGACACGGAGCCCAATGGCGCGGTATGGGCCGGGCGCTCCTCGCCGAGGAGCCCGCCGCCCGTGAGGCGCTTCGCCGCTGTGACCGCGCCCTCAAGCCCTATCTCGGCTGGTCGTTGATCGAAGGGATCGAGTCGGGCGAGGAGGCGCTCTTCGACCGCGTCGACTTTGTCCAGCCGGCGACCTTCGCCCTCCAAGTGGCGCTCGCGGAGGCCTGGCGTGCGCGCGGGATCGTCCCTGACGCGGTGGTCGGCCAGAGCATCGGCGAGGTCGCGGCCGCCCATATCGCCGGCGCCCTGAGCCTGGACGACGCGGCGAGGGTGATCGCCCAGAGCAGCGCGAGGATCGCCGCAAGAGCCGCAGGACGCGGCGGGACCGCGGTGCTCGGCATCTCACGCGAGGCAGCTGCAGAGCTCATCGCCCCGGCCGGCGCGAGCCTGTCGATCGCCGGAGTGAGCGCGCCGGAGCTGACGCTCGTCGCCGGTGACGAGCAGGCCCTGACGAAGCTCGCGGAGCGGGCCGGCAAACACGGCGTCTTCTTCCGCCGCGCGCGGATGGACTACGCCTCCCACTCTCCGCACGTAGAGTCCCTCCTCCCCGCCTTCGCCCGCGATCTCGAGCCTATCGAGGCACGACCCGCTGCGATCACCTTCATCTCGACCGTGACCGGAGGCCCGGCCGCCGACGACGCGACCCCGCTCGACGCGACGTACTGGCAGCGCAACCTCCGCGACCCCGCTCTCTTGGGACCCGCGCTGGCAGAGCTCGCACGGCGCGGCTTTGACGTCTTCGTCGAGGTCAGCCCCCACGCTGTCCTCTCCCGCGCCATCACCGACTCGGTCGCCGCCGCGGGTCGGCACGCGCAGGTCGTCCCATCAGCGCTCCGCGGCGAGCCCGAGCCCGAGATCCTCCGCGACAGCGAGCGCACCCTCTACGACGGGGGCGTCGTCGGCCGCCCACGCGAGCAGGCGCCCGCACAGGCCCAGGAGCGTGCGGCCCAGGACCCGGCGCTCATCCTCCTCTCGGCGAAGAGTGACGCGGCCCTGAGCGCCCAGGCCGAACGACTCCGCGCGCATCTCGAGACGCGCCCCGAGCTCGCCCTCGGCGATCTCGCCCGCTCGCTGGCGATCGGTCGCGAGGCGATGCCCTACCGCCTCTCCCTGACCGCGAGCTCGCGCGAGGAGCTTCTAGGCGGGCTCGCCCGCGCCGCGAAGGGCGACGTTCCCCCCCGCGGTGAACGAGGGCGCGCCCGCTCCACCGCGCCGAAGATCGCCTTCCTCTTCACCGGTCAGGGAGCCCAGCGCCTCGGCGCAGGGAGGGCTCTCTACGGCCGCTGGCCCGCCTTCCGCGAGGCCTTCGATCGCTGCCTCGAGCTCTTCGATCCAGCCCTACCACGTCCCCTCCGCGCGGTGATGTGGGCCGAGGAGGGGAGCCCAGACGCAGCGCTCCTCGATCGCACGGACTTCACCCAACCGGCCCTCTTCGCCCTCGAGTACGCCCTCCACGCGCTGTGGCGATCGTGGGGCGTATGCCCGGACCTCCTCATCGGCCACAGCATCGGCGAGCTGGTCGCGGCGTGCGTCGCCGGGGTCTTCTCGCTCGCCGACGCGACCCGCCTCGTCGCCGCCCGCGGCGCGCTGATGCAGGCGCTCCCCGAGGGCGGAGCGATGGCCTCGATCGCAGCGCCTGAGCCGGAGCTGGCCGCCGCCATCGAAGCCCACACCGGCGAGCTCTCGATCGCGGCGGTGAACAGCCCCGGCCAGGTCGTGATCTCAGGGGCACGGCGGGCCGTCGACGAGGTCGTCGCGTCCTTCAGCCAGCGCGGCGTTCGGACGCGAAAGCTGCGGGTCTCGCACGCGTTCCACTCGCCGCTGATGGAGCCGATGCTGGAGGCCTTCGGCGAGGTCGCGACGACCATCACCTACCGTCAACCCTCGATCCCTCTGGTCAGCAACGTGAGCGGAGAGCTCGCCGCCGACGCACCCTGCTCGCCCGAGTACTGGGTCCGCCACGTGCGCGAGGCGGTGCGCTTCGTCGACGGCGCTCAGGCGCTGCGTCGGGCCGGCGCCGAGGTCTTCGTCGAGCTCGGTCCGCGGGCGACCCTGACCGGGCTTGTCGCCGCCGCCCTCCCCGACGAGGAGCTCGCCCTCTACCCGACCCTCCAACGCAAGCGCGAGGAGACCGAGTCCGCCTTGGCAGCCCTCGGCGGGATCGTATGCAAGGGCGGCGAGGCTGAGTGGACCGGGATCTTCGGCCACACGCGGAGCCGGGTCGACCTGCCGACCTACCCCTGGCAACGCTCTCCGTACTGGCGAGGCGAGGGATCGCTCCGCACGCCGAGCAGCCCCGCCGAGCGGTCGCTCTACCGCACAGCCTGGATCGAGCGTCCCCGTCCGCTCGCCGACCTGTCACACGAGCCCGCTGGGGCCTGGCTGGCGCTCGCTGATGCCGACTCGGGCAGCGAGCGGCTCACCGCCGAGCTCGCCGCCCACGGCTGCGAGCTTACGGTCCTACCGCTCAGCGCCGACGAGGAGGCGCTCCGGAGCGCCTTCGCCGGCAGAACGTCCTGGCGCGGGGTTGTCTTGCTCAGCGAGCTTTCCCCTCACGACGGCGCGGATCTCCCGACAAGCGCCGCCGAGGTCGTAGCGACCGCCTGCCGCGCCCTCGCCCCCCTCCCAGCGCTCGCTCGGCTCCTCGGCGAGGCCAAGGAGCCGCCGCCCCTGTGGATCGTCACGCGCGGCGCCTGCGAGGCCGACCTCGAGGCCGACGTTCGCCCGATCCAAGCGGCGCTGTGGGGCATGGGCCGCGTCTTCGCGCTCGAGCATCCAGAGGCCTGGGGCGGGCTCATCGACCTCGATCCGTCGCGCCCGATCACCGACGGCGTCGCCGCGGCGCTCCTGCGCGAGCTCCTCGCCCCCGACTCGGAGGATCAGCTCGCCCTGCGCGGCGATCGGCGACTCGCCCAGCGCCTCGTCCGGGCCTGCGCAGACGGACCCGCACCACCCGTCACGATCCGCGCTGAGGGCACCTATCTGCTGACCGGAGGCCTCGGCTCGATCGGGCTTCAGCTCGCGACCTGGCTCGTCAAAGAGGGCGCGCGACACCTGCTCCTCACCGGCCGCCGCGGTCTCGACACACCAGGGGCCGCCGAGGCTATCGCAGCGCTCCGCGCCCGCGGAGCGGAGATCGAGGTCGCCGCGGTCGACGTCGCCGATGGGAGGGCCATGGAGGAGCTCCTCTCTGCCCTAGAGCCGCCCTTGCGCGGAGTCTTCCACGTCGCCGGCGTCGGCCCTCACGCGCCCCTCGCGGAGACCGACGGGGCCCTCCTCGCACAGACGCTCGCGCCCAAGGTCGCGGGGGGATGGGCCCTCCATCAGCTCAGCACGAACCCCTCGGTCGAGCTCTTCGTCTCCTTCGCCTCCGGCGCCGGTGTTTGGGGTGGTGTCCACCAAGGGGCCTACGCCGCCGCCAACGCCTTCCTCGACGGGCTCGCGCATCACCGCCACGCCCGCGGCATGCCGGCCCTGAGCGTCGCCTGGGGCATGTGGAGCGAGAGCGGTATGGCCGACCCCGAGAGCTTGGCCGAGCTGGCGACGATCGGCGTCCTCGGCATGCCCTCGGAGCGAGCGTTTGCCGCCCTCGGCGGCCTGCTCCGCGGAGGCGCCGTCCAGCGCACTGCGACCCGCATGGAGTGGCGCCTCTTCGCGCCGATCTACGCCTCTCGCCCGCGACGCATGCTCCTCTCCGAGCTGGCCCCCGCCGAGCAGGCCCCCGCCGATCCCGGAGAGAGCTCCGCCGAGACGACGCGCTGGCTCAACGCTTCGCCCCAGGAGCTCCGACCGCAGCTCCGCGAGGAGATCCGCGGAGCCGTCGCGGAGGTGCTCGGCTTCGACGACCCGAGCTCCGTCGACGACGAAGCAGGCTTCGCCGAGCAGGGGCTTGACTCGCTGATGGCCGGGACGCTGCGGCTGAGGCTGCAGCGAGCGCTCGGCGTCAGCCTCTCGAGCACGGTCGCCTTCGATCACCCGACGATCCTTCGGCTGACAGAGCACCTCCTCGCCGATGTCCTCCAGCTCGAAAAACTAGAAAAAGCTAGCGCCCCGGCGACGCTCGCCGACCACGTCATCGACGAGCCGATCGCGGTCATCGGCGTCGCCTGCCGCTTCCCCCACGCCGACGACCCGGAGTCCTACTGGGAGCTCCTGGAGCGCGGCGAGATCGTCGTCGACGAGGTGCCCGAGGGCCGATGGCGCCCAGAGGACTACTTCGATCCCGACCCGGAGGCGGCAGGGCGGAGCTACGTCAAGGTCGGCGGCTTCCTCTCCGGCATCGAAGACTTCGAGCCGACCTTTTTTCGGATCTCCCCCCGCGAGGCCGCGACCCTCGATCCGCAGCAGCGGCTGATGCTCGAGGTGACGTGGGAGGCCCTCGAGCGTGCGGGTGAAGATCCGACGGGTCTGCGCGGGAGCGCCACCGGCGTCTTTGTCGGCGTCGGCCCCAACGAGTACGCCGAGCGCCTCGAGGGGCTCTCGGATCCCGGGATCGTCCAATACGGCGCGACCGGCTCGCCGGTGAGCTTTGCATCCGGCCGGGTCTCCTTCGTCCTCGGCCTCCAGGGGCCGAGCCTCGCGATCGACACCGCCTGCTCCTCCTCCCTCGTCGCCCTCCACCTCGCATGCCAGAGCCTCCGCAGCGGCGAGTGTGAGCGGGCGATCGCTGGCGGTGTCAACGTCCTGGCCTCGCCGCGGTCGTTCGTGGCGATGTCGAAGATCCGGGCGCTCTCCACCGACGGTCGCTGCAAGACCTTCGGCGCCGACGCCGACGGCTACGGCCGGGCGGAGGGCTGCGGCGTCGTCATCCTCAAGCGACTCTCGGACGCAGAGCGGGCGGGGGATCGGATCCTCGGCCTTATCCGCGGTAGCGCGGTCAACCACGACGGCCCGAGCAGCGGTCTGACCGTCCCCAACGGTCCCGCCCAACAGGCGCTCCTGCGGGCCGCGGTGGCCGGCGCTGGCGTCGCCCCGGAGAGCGTCGACTTCGTCGAGTGCCACGGCACCGGCACCTCCCTCGGCGACCCGATCGAGGTCCAGGCGCTCGCCGCCGTGTACGGTCACGAGCGCCCTGAGGCCCACCCGCTCGTCGTCGGCGCCGCCAAGGCGAACCTCGGCCACCTAGAGCCCGCCTCCGGGATGGCCGGGCTCCTCAAGCTCCTGCTGATGTTCGAGCACGGGGCGATCCCAGGGCAGCCAGGCCTCGGCGAGCTCAACCCCCACGTCGACTGGGAGGACCTGCCCGTGGTCGTCCCCCGTGAGTCACGGCCGTGGCCGCGTCATGAGTCACGACCGCGCCGCGCCGCGGTGAGCGGCTTCGGGCTCAGCGGGACCAACGCCCACCTCGTGCTCGAGGAGCCCCCTGCCCCGCCGCCGAAGGTGAACGCGCCGACGCGCGCGGCGGAGCTGCTCGTCCTCTCGGCGCGGACCGACGCCGCCCTCGCCGACCAGGCAGGTCGCCTCGCCGCCCACCTCCGGGGAGAGCCAGAGCTTGCGCTCGGCGAGGTCGCCCGCTCCCTCGCGACCACACGCTCGGCGCTCCAACACCGCTTGGCTCTCACCGCGAGCGACACCGAGGCAGCGATCGACGCGCTCACGCTGACGGCTCGCGGCGAGCCACCTCCCGGGGTCTCACGCCAACGCTCGAGCACGACCGGCACGCCCAGGGTTGTCCTCGTCTTCCCCGGTCAGGGCTCGCAGTGGATCGGCATGGGACGGGCGCTCCTCCGCGACGAACCCAGCTTCCGCGCGGCGATGCAGGCGTGCGACGCGGCGATCCTCGCGGAGTCCGGCTTCTCCGTGATCGAGGAGCTGCAACGCCCCGAGGAGTCCTCCAGGCTCGCAGCGATCGACCTCATCCAACCGACCCTCTTCGCCATGCAGGTCGCCCTCGCCGCGACCTGGCGCTCGTGGGGGATCGAACCAGCCGCGGTCGTCGGCCACAGCATGGGCGAGGTCGCCGCAGCTCACGTCGCCGGGGCCCTCTCGCTCGCGGACGCCACCGCGATCATCTGCCGCCGCAGCCGCCTGCTCCTACGGGTCAGCGGCGAGGGGGCGATGGCCCTCGTCGAGCTCTCCCTTGACGAGGCCGAGCAGGCGCTCGTCGGCCGCGAGGATCGCCTCAGCGTCGCGGTGAGCAACAGCCCGCGCTCCACCGTGATCTCGGGCGAACCAGCGGCCCTGGAGCTCCTCCTGGGCGAGCTCGAGCGCGCGGGGACCTTCTGCCGCCGCGTGAAGGTCGACGTCGCCTCGCACAGCCCGCAGATGGACCCCCTCCGCGAGGATCTCCTGGCCGCGCTCGAGGGCCTCGCCCCGCGAGCGTCGGCGCTGCCGATACGCTCGACCGTCCGCGGCGACTGGGTCGAGGGCTCTGCGCTGACCCCCGAGTATTGGGTCGACAACCTCCGCGCTCCGGTCCGCTTCGGCGACGCAGTGCGCACCCTCAGCGAGGGCGGGCCCATCCTCTTCCTCGAGGTGAGCCCCCACCCGATCCTCGTGCCTTCGATCGAGGAGATCCTCAGCGACGGTGCGTTCGACGGCGCTGCGGTAGGCTCGCTCCGCCGCGGACGTGAGGAGCTGGCCTGCCTCCTGGAGTCGCTCGGCGCCCTCTGGACCCGAGGCGCCGCCGTCGCGTGGAGCGGACTCTACGCAGAGGGCGATGGGCGCGTTCTCCTCCCCACCTACCCTTGGCAGCGCGAGCGCTTCTGGATCGACCGACCAAGAGGACGAGGCTCGGCAACGTCGAGCCGCGAGCATCGCGGAGGCCACCCGCTCCTCGGCACCGCGAGCGTGCCCGCGACCCAGCCGAGCATGCGGATCTGGGAGACCACGCTCGACCTGGAGCGCCTCCCCTGGCTCGGCGACCATCGTGTCCAGGGCGCAATTCTCCTCCCAGGTACGGCCTACCTGGAGATGGCGCTCTCGGCCGCGGCCAAGCTCGCGACCGGCTCGCGCTGGCAGGTCGCCGAGATCGCCCTCCTCGAGGCGCTGGGCTTCGCCGAGGGGGTCGGCGCGGCGATGCAGGTCGTCGTCGACGAGGAGGAGCCCGGGCGCGCCCGCCTCCAGATCTCGAGCTTCGCCGAGAAGGACGGCTCGGCGCCCTCGCGGACCCATGTCCGCGGGATCCTCCGACGCAGCCTCGCCCCGGCGCCCGAACCTCTGTCGACCGACGCCCTGCGGAGCGTCCAGGGGCGGCTGAGGGAGCACCTCAGCGGCGACGAGGTCTACGCCGAGCTTGCGACGCTCGGGCTCGAGTACGGGCCAGCCTTCCGCGGGATCCACGAGCTCCAGCGCGGCGACGGAGAGGCGCTCGGACGGGTCCAGCCCGGTGAGGCCGCGGGACCGCTCGGCCCCTACATCGCCCACCCTGCGGTGCTCGACGCCTGTTTTCAGGTCGCGGCCTCCGCCCTCGGCGGGCGAGAGCTCGCGACCCCGTGGATCCCCGTCGGCGTGGAGGCGATCGAGCTTCACGCCCCGCTCACCGGCGAGCTCCTCTGTCACGCGACGATCCGCGGAGGTGAAGCGCCCGAGCTCCAGCGCGCCGATCTCCAGGTGATGACGCCGAAGGGCGAGCCCGTCGCCGTCATCGCCGGCCTCGCGCTGAGGCGGCTCGCGGACTCCATCGACGACAGCGAGGAGGACGAGCGCTTCATCGAGCTCGACTGGGAGCAGGCGCCGACGCCAAAGCCCGCGATCACGACCGGTCGCTGGCTCATCCTCGGCGCCGACGATCGGCTAGGGGCCGGACTCACCGCGGCGCTGGAGCGTGCGGGTCAGCAAGTCGTCCACGCCGCCCCGAGCGACCATGGAGACCTCCCGCGGGGCGTCCGCGCCTTCAACGCTCGCAGCCTGGACGCACACATCGCCCTCCTCCGCGGAGCCTTCGGCGGCGCCCCGCCGACCGCCGTCATCCATATCGGCAGCCTGGACGCCAGCCATGACGCCGACCGCACGCCGACCGCCGAGAGCGTCGAAGCGGCCCTCCTCCGCGGCACCGACGGCGCCCTCGTCGCCGCCCAGGCCCTCGCCGCCGCCGGCTTCCGTGACACACCTCGGCTCTGGCTTGTGACCCGCGGGGCGGAGGCCGTCGCGAAGTCCGCGATCGACGTCGGTCAATCGCCTATCACCGGCCTCGCTCGAGTGATCGCGCTCGAACACGCCGAGCTTCGATGCAGCCACCTCGACCTCGACCCCACGGCGCCGCCGGACGAGGTCGACGCCCTCATCGCCGAGCTTCGCGGCGACGAGGTAGAGCAGCAGGTCGCGCTCCGCGGGGGCTCGCGCTGGGTCGCCCGCCTCGCCCACCGGTCGCCGAGCTCAGGCAAGCGTGAGTCCCTAGAGCCCGCGAACGGTCGCCCCTACCGCCTCGAGATCGACGCCCCGGGGGTGCTCGAGCGGCTCACGCTGCGACCGATGCAGCGGAGGTCTCCAGGGCCCGGCCAGGTCGAGATCGCGGTCGAGGCTGCGGGGCTCAATTTCCTCGACGTTCTCTTGGCCCTCGGGGTCATGCCCGACGACGTCTCACGGGAGCCGGGAACCCCCACCCCGCTCGGGGCTGAGTGTGCCGGCCGGATCGTCGCCCTGGGTGAGGGCGTCGACGGGCTCCGCGTCGGTGAGCCCGTGCTCGCGCTCGCCCGGGGATCGTTCGCGTCCCACGTGATCGCCTCGGCAGACCTCGTCGCGCCCCGCCCGGCGAGCCTCTCCGCCGTCGACGCAGCGGCGATGCCGACCACTTTTCTGACCGCGTGGTACGCCCTCGACAAGGTCGCCCGCCTGGAGCCGGGAGAGCGTGTCCTGATCCACGCCGCGACCGGCGGCGTCGGCCTCGCCGCGGTCCAATGGGCCCAGCACCGCGGCGCTGAGATCTACGCGACCGCAGGCACCCCCGAAAAGCACGCTTTCCTCCGCTCGTTGGGCGTCGAGCACATCAGCGACTCCCGCTCGGATAGCTTCGTCGCCGACGTGCTCGAGTGGACAGACGGTGAGGGCGTCGACGTCGTCCTCAACTCGCTCTCGGGCGCGCTCATCGAGCGGAGCTTCTCACTCCTCCGCGCCTACGGCCGCTTCGTCGAGCTCGGGAAGCGGGACTACTACGCCAACAACCAGCTCGGTCTGCGGCCCTTCCTCCGCAACCTCTCGTTCTCGCTGGTCGACCTCCGCGGGATGATGCTCGAGCGCCCGGCCAAGGTCCGCCGCCTCCTCCAGGAGCTCCTCGACCAGATCGCCTCCGGCGCGCTTCGGCCACCGCCGATCGAGACCTTCCCGCTCTCCCGCGCTGCCGACGCTTTCCACCACATGGCTCAGGCGCGGCATATCGGCAAGCTGGTGCTGACCTCGGAGGAGTCGGTCTCGCTCCGAGTCCCGGCGACAGGGGCCTCGATCCGCGCGGACGGCAGCTACCTCATCACCGGCGGCACAGGCGGCCTCGGCCTCCGCACCGCCACGCTCCTCGCCGAGAAGGGGGCCGGACACCTGCTCCTGGTCGGCCGCACGGGCGCCCGTCGACCGGAGCAGGCCGAGGCGGTTGAGGTGCTCCGGGCCGCGGGGTGCGAGGTCACGGTCGCCGCCGCCGACGTGAGCGACCGCGCCGCGCTTGAGGGGGCCGTCAACGCCGCCCTCGTCGACCGACCGCCGCTGCGCGGGGTGATCCACGCGGCGGGGCTCCTCGACGACGGGATGCTCCCCCAGCAGAGCCCAGAGCGCCTGAGGACCGTGATGGCCCCCAAGATCTTCGGCGCTCTCCACCTCGACGCCATCACCGCAGACGCGCCCCTCGACTTCTTCGTCATGTACTCCGCCGGCGCGGGCCTCCTGGGCTCGCCGGGACAGTCCAACTACGCCGCGGCGAACACCTTCCTCGACGCCCTCGCCCACCGCCGCGTCGCCGATGGCCGCCCGGCCCTGAGCATCGACTGGGGGGCCTTCGCCGAGGTCGGTCTCGCCGCTGCACAGGCGCAGCGAGGCGCTCGCCTCGCCGCCCGCGGGATGCGGAGCCTGCTCCCTGATGAGGGGATGGAGGCGCTCGAGCGCCTGCTCGGGGCGGCGGAGAACCCCCCGCAGATCGGCGTCATCCCCCTCGACGTCCGCCAGTGGATCGAGTTCTACCCCGCGGCCGCCGGCTCTCCCTTCCTCTCGCGACTGCTGAGCGCGCAGCGCGACCGTGCGAGCGCGCCCAAGGGCGACCATGCGATCGCAGAGCGCCTCGCCGACGCCCGCCCCGAAGAGCGCGCCCGGCTCCTCGAGACGATCCTCCAGGCCCAGGCCTGCCAGGTCCTCCGTGTCCCCGCAGCGGAGCTCGACGTCCACGCGCCCCTCACCAGCCTGGGGCTTGACTCTCTCATGGGCCTGGAGCTGCGCAACCGCGTCGAGCAGACCCTCGGGGTCAAGGTGCCGGCGACGCTGCTGTGGACCTACCCGACAGTCTCTGCGCTCGCCGCCCATCTCTGCGCAGGGATGGCCCTAGACCCTGCCGAAGATAGGGCCGACGCCAATAGTGACACGAACGTCGACACTGACACGAGCGTCGACCGTGACAGTGACGCCGACGCCGACGCTGCGGAAGCGTTCGACGCCGACGCCGACGATATCGAAGACATGTCCGAAGACGAACTCACTCGCCTCATCGAGGAGGAGTTCGAGGCACTCGAATGAACAAGCCAAAGACACCGACCCAGCGAGATCAGGCCCTCAAACGCGCGGCGATCGTCATTCGCCGGCTCAAGGAGCAGCTCGCCGACCTCGAGGCGGAGAAGGCGACGCTCGCAGAGCCGATCGCGATCGTCGGGATCGGCTGCCGCTTCCCCGGCGGTGCAGACGGCCCGGAGGCGTTTTGGAGCCTGCTCGAGGGGGGCCGCGACGCGATCCGCTCCCTCGACGAGCGCTGGGCTCAGGTCGGAGCTCCGATCTCCGAGGGGGCTCCCGGCTGGGCAGGCCTCCTCACGGAGGCGATCGACGGCTTCGACCCAGGCTTCTTCGGCATCTCCCCGCGTGAGGCGGCGAAGATGGATCCGCAGCAGCGCCTCCTCCTCGAGGTCGTCTGGGAGGCGATCGAGGATGCTGGGCTCCCCGCGCCTGAGCTCGACAAGAGCAGGACCGGCGTCTTCCTCGGCGCGAGCACCACCGACTACGCCGACAGCGTCGACCTCGAGCCCGAGCCTGAGCGCGACGCCTACAGCGTCACAGGCAGCATGCTCAGCGTCGCCGCCGGTCGGATCGCCTACACCCTCGGGCTCCAGGGCCCCTGCCTGACGGTCGACACCGCCTGCTCCTCCTCCCTCGTCGCGACGCACCTCGCCTGCCGTAGCCTCCGCGAGCAGGAGAGCGACCTGGCCCTCGCTGGGGGGGTCAACCTCCTCCTCTCGCCGACGACGATGGAGGCGCTCGCGCGGACCCAGGCGCTCTCCCCCGACGGGCGTTGCCGCGCCTTCGACGCCGGGGCCAACGGCTTTGTCCGCGGCGAAGGCTGCGGCGTCGTCGTCCTCAAGCGGCTCGCCGACGCCAAGCGCGACGGTGATCGCGTTTGGGCGGTGATCCGCGGATCGGCGGTCAACCAAGACGGACGCTCGACCGGGCTGACCGCGCCGAACGTGCTCGCCCAGGAGGCCCTGCTGCGCGAGGCCCTGAGCAACGCTGGGGTCGACGCCGAGGCGATCGGCTTTGTCGAGACCCACGGCACCGGGACGTCGCTCGGCGACCCGATCGAGATCGAAGCGCTGCGCGCTGTGATCGGCGCGGCGAGACCCGCAGACGCTCCCTGCGTACTCGGCGCCCTGAAGACCAACGTCGGTCACCTCGAGGCCGCCGCCGGGATCGCGGGGCTGATCAAGTCGGCGCTCATCCTCGCCCACGCCCAGATCCCCCGCAACCTCAACTTCCGCACCCTCAACCCGCGGATCCGGCTCGAGGGGACCGCCCTCGCCCTGGCCAGCACAGCACGCCCCTGGCCCCGCGGAGAGCGCCCTCGATGCGCCGGAGTGAGCTCCTTCGGCCTCAGCGGCACCAACGCGCACATGATCCTGGAGGAGGCTCCGCTCGCCCCTGCCTCGGCCAGCCGCAGCCCGCAGGCGGAAGCACAGGCGGAGCTCTTCGTTCTCTCCGCGAAGACCGAGCCTGCCCGCGACGAGCAGGCGCGGCGACTCTGCGACCACCTCCGCGCCCACCCCGAGCTCCCCCTCGACGGCCTCGCCCGCAGCCTCGCGATCTCTCGCACGGCGATGGAGCACCGCCTCGCGCTGGCGGCGAGCTCACCGGAGGAGCTCAGAGCTTCGCTCTCCGAGGCCGCCGAGGGCAGGACGCCCACCGCCGCCTCACGCGAGCAGGCGCGCACCTCCGGGGGCAAGCTCGGCTTCCTCTTCACCGGCCAAGGCGCTCAACTCCCGGGTATGGGGCGGGGGCTCCACGAGCGCTGGCCCGCCTTCGCGGAGGCCTTTGACAGGGCCGCGGAGCGCTTCGACGCCGAGCTCCCGAGACCGCTGCGCGAGATCATGTGGGCCGACCCGCGAAGCGCCGACGCAGACCTGCTCAATCGGACAGACTATACCCAACCAGCCCTCTTCACCCTGGAGTACGCCCTCTTCGCGCTGTGGCGGTCCTGGGGGGTCTCGCCAGACCTGATGGCCGGGCACAGCATCGGCGAGATCGTCGCCGCGTGCGCCGCGGGGCTCTTCTCCCTCGACGATGCCACGCGGATGGTCGCGGCCCGCGGCCGGCTGATGCAGGCGCTGCCGCCGGGCGGAGCGATGATCTCGATCGCGGCGTCGGAGCAGGAGGTCCTGCCGGCGCTCCAAGACCACCTCGACAGGCTGGCGATCGCTGCCGTCAACGGCCCCGCCCAGATCGTCATCTCTGGGGCCGCCGACGCCGCAGAGGAGGTCGCCGAGCGCTTCGCGGCCCGCGGCGTCCGCACCAAGGCCCTGCGGGTCTCCCACGCCTTCCACTCGCCGGCGATGGAGCCGATGCTCGAGGGCTTTCGGCGGGTCGTCGAGACGATCCGCTTCAACACGCCCTCGATCCCGCTGGTCGGCGCCCTCGACGGGCACGTCGACGCCGGGGCGATGGCCTCCGCCGACTATTGGGTCCGCCACGTCCGCCACGCGGTCCGCTTCGCCGACGGGATCGCGACCTTGCACGACGCGGGCGTCGACACCTTCCTAGAGCTCGGGCCGACGGCCACTCTGCTCGGCCTGGTCGCCGCCTCGCTGAACGACGACGACGCTGAGCCTTCGCTCCACGCGTCCCTCCGCCGCGGCCGCGACGAGGCGACGAGCGTCCTCTCCGCGCTCGGTAGCCTTTGGTGCCGGGGCCAGCGCGTCGACTGGCGCGCCCTCTCCCCCGAAGCCCCCAGGGTCCACGTGCCGACCTACGCCTGGCAACGCCAGTCCTTCTGGGTCGAGGTTGATCGCAGCGCCGCCGCAGCGCTCGGAGAACCTGGCGCCTGGCCGCTCTCAGGGCTCCGCGTCGCCACCCCGGACTCGGTCGTCCACCACGTGCTCAGGATCGGCGCTGGCCTCCAGCCCTACCTCTCCGATCACCGCATCTTCGGCCGGATCGTCGTCCCCGGCGCCTTTCACCTCACGGCCCTCCTCGCCGTCGCCGCCGAGCGCTGGCCAGAGCAGGCGCTGGAGCTGCGCAACGTGGAGTTCCTCCGCGCGCTCCCCCTAGAGGACGACGAAGAGATCGAGCTCCACGTCCTCCTCCGCGACGACCCTCTCGGCGGACCCACGGGTCACTTCGAGCTCGCCTCCCAGGGAGCGGCCCCCGATCGACGCTGGACCACCCACGTCCGCGGCCAGATCCAGACGATAGACACCCCCCCAGGGTCGCTCGCGGCCCTCGACGAGCTCCGCCAAGAGACCCGCCAAGAGGCCTCCGTCGACGCTTTTCTCGACGGCCTGCGCGCGCACAACATCGACTGGGGTCCGACCTGGCGGCGGATCGAGCGAGCCCTCGCGAGCGACACCCGAGCCCTCGCCGAGCTCGCCCCGTCGAGCGCCGCCGATGCGCCTCTCCACCCCTGTCTGCTCGACAACAGCTTCGGCGCGACGACCTTCTGCGCGAGCGCGCGAGAGGCGGAGGACAGCGTCCCTCGCCTCCCCTTCGCGATCGATCGCCTGCGCTGGTGGCGACCCGCGGGCGGACCTATCCGCTGCGGAGTCATCGCCCATCCAGCGCAGGAGTCCGCCGACGTCTCGATGAGCGACGTCGTTCTCTGGGACGAGCGCGGCGAGATCGTCGCCGAGGTCGAGCGTTTTGTCAGCCGACGAGCGCCGCGGGCGGCCTTCTTCCGCCAGCGGATCGCCCCCTCAGAGCGCCTCTATCAGCTGGTCTGGCGCGAAGAGTCCGACGCCTACCCCGGCGAGGATCGAGCTCCGTCGCAGGAGCGCTGGATCGTCGTCGGCGAGCCAGGATCCGATCGCGCCGCCACGCTCGCCGCTGCGCTCCCGAGCAGCTCCCGCGCCGCCGTGTCCGAGCTCGACGCGGCCCTCGAGAGCGAGCCCGCCGCCGCCGGAGTTCTCTGCGTCTGGGAGCCGCGTGAGGGCGAGCCTGTCCCTCAAGCCGGCCTGCGCTTGGCGAGCGAAGCCCTCTCGCTCCTCAACACCCTCCATGACCACCCGCGACCGCCAAAGCGCACCGTCTGGATCACGACGATGGCTGTCTGCGCCGCCGCCGATGAGCCGACCTCGCCCGCGGCCGCGACCCTCTGGGGCCTCGGACGCACCGCGCTCCAGGAGCGCCCCGAGCTCGGCCTGACGATGATCGACCTCGGTCGGGAAGCCCCCTTAGAGGCTCTCCTCCGAGAGCTCGCGGCCGACACCCCCGAGCCCCAGATCGCCCTGCGGAGCGACAAGCGCCTCGTCGCCCGCCTGCACCGCGCCGGCTCCGGCGCAGAAAAAGAAAAAGAAAAAGGAGCTCCTCCACCGCTCGATCGCGGGACCGTACTGATCACCGGCGGCCTCGGGGCGATCGGACGTCATGTCGCCGCATGGCTGGCCGAGCGAGGCGCGGAGCTCCTCCTGGTCGGGCGCAGCGGCGACCAAGACCCGGACGCCCAGGCCTTCGTCCGCGATCTTCGAGAGCTCGGCGCCAGCGTTGCCGTCGCCGCCGTCGACGTCGCGGACCGAAGCGCGGTTCAAGAGCTCCTCCACGCTCTCCCGGAGGATCGACCGCTCCGCGGCGTCATCCATGCGGCAGGCGCCCTGGGCGACGGACTCCTCGGAGAGCAGGACGGCGAGCGCTTCGCCCGTGTCTTCGCGGCGAAGGTGACCGGCGCCTGGAACCTCCACGAGCTGACCGCCGAGCTCGAGCTCGACTTTTTCCTCCTCTTCTCGTCCACAGCGGGGCTCCTGGGATCGGCAGGGCAGAGCAACTACGCCGCGGCCAACACCTTCCTCGACGCCCTCGCTGGCCACCGGCGCAGCCGCGGGTTGCCGGCGCAGAGCCTCGCCTGGGGGCCTTGGGCGACCGAGGGCATGGCCGCTGAGCTCGGCCAGCCGCTGCGCGAACGCCTAACCCGCCTCGGCCTCAGCGCCCTCGATCCGCTCGACGCGCTCGCCCTCCTCGACGCCGGCCTCACCCACGGCCAAGCCCAGCTCGCGCTCGCCCTCCTCGACCCCGAGCGAGCCTCACAGAGCCAGGGCGCAGCGCCGCTATGGCGCGACCTGCTCGCCCGTCCGACCCGCGCAGCGACCTCTGCGCCGGCCCGCTGGACCGACCGCCTCGTCGGCCTCACACCCGAACAGAGGAGGAAGGAGCTCCTCAAGGGCGTGCAAGAGGAGGTCGCCAAGGTCCTGGCTATCGCCGATGCCATGTCTGTCCCGACAGACAAGCCGCTGATGGAGCTCGGGCTCGACTCATTGATGGCCGTCGAGCTCCGCAACGATCTCGGCCGACGGATCGGCGCCTCCCTCCCGGCCACCCTCGCGTTTGATCACCCGACCGTCGCCGCCCTCGCAGAGCGGCTCGCCGACGAGCTCCCCACAAGCGCGGAGCCGGGGCCCCTCCCCGGAGCTGCTGAGCTAGGGCCCCCGAGCGCCGAGAGTGCCGACGCTGGCTCCGACGCCTACGCCGACGCCTACGCCAATGACGCCGACGCCATCGCCATCGTCGGCATCGGCTGCCGCTTCCCCGGCGGGATCGACGACCCAGAGAGCTTCTGGCGCCTCCTCGAAGAGAACGTCGACGCTATCCGCGAAGTCCCGGCGGATCGCTGGCCGATCGACGAGTTTTACGATCCGGACCCGAACACGCCCGGCAAGATGACCACCCGTTGGGGCGGCTTCCTCAGCGACATCGATCGTTTTGAGCCCGAATTCTTCGGGATCTCACCGCGTGAGGCCCCGAGCATCGACCCCCAACAGCGCCTCCTCCTCGAGACGAGCTGGGACGCGCTCGACCGAGCGGGCCAGACCCCCGAAGGGCTGATGGGGAGCGACACCGGGGTCTACGTCGGGATCTGTGGCAACGAGTACCAGGCGATGGCGATCTCCGACGTCGACGCCATCGACGCCTACTCCCTCCTCGGAACTTCGCACAGCGCGAGCGTCGGACGGCTCTCCTACTGGCTCGGCCTCAAGGGCCCCAACGTCCCGGTGGACACGGCCTGCTCCTCGTCCCTCGTCGCCGTCCACCTCGCCTGTCAGGCCCTCCGCGCGGGGGAGTGCTCCCTCGCGCTCGCCGGAGGCGTAAACGTTCTCCTCGCGCCGGCCGTCACCGTCTACTTCAGCCGCCTGCGGGCGATGTCGCCGACCGGCCGCTGCCACGCCTTCTCGGACGCGGCTGACGGCTACGTGCGCAGCGAGGGGTGTGGACTCGTGGTCCTCAAGCGCCTCGCCGACGCGCGCCGTGACGGCGATCGGATCGTCGCGGTCATCCGCGGCTCCGCCATCAACCAGGACGGACGAAGCAGCGGATTGACCGCCCCCAACGGCCCCTCCCAGGAGGCCGTGATCCGGCGCGCGCTCGCAGACGCCAAGGTCTCACCAGAGCACGTCGGCTACCTCGAGGCCCACGGTACGGGGACCCCCCTCGGCGACCCCATCGAGGTCCAGGCCATCGCCGCTGCGCTCGGCCAGGGCCGCCCGGCGGACGCGCCCCTGGTGATCGGATCGGTCAAGTCCAACATCGGCCACGCCGAGGGCGCCGCCGGGATCGCCGGCCTGATCAAGGCGGCCCTCTGCCTCCAGCACAGGACCATCCCCAGGAGCTTGCACTGCGGATCGCCAAACAGCCTCGTCGACTGGAGCGCGCTCCCGGTCCGCGTCGCCGCCGAGGCCCGA
>Ga0316189_10001370_pt1 | contig 24287 bp, 21 predicted proteins | sample LowCovwburrow_MG_FD_204930 | JGI IMG/M metagenome (GOLD analysis project Ga0316189, IMG submission 204930) | Coastal sediment microbial communities from Maine, United States - Lowes Cove worm burrow | ecosystem: Environmental > Aquatic > Marine > Coastal > Sediment | place: USA: Maine... | reverse complement strand
TCTTTGCGGCGACCTTCTTCTTTGCGGCGACCTTCTTCTTTGCGGCGACCTTCTTCTTTGCGGCGACCTTCTTCTTTGCGGCGACCTTCTTCTTTGCGGTCTTTTTTTTGGTCGCGGTTTTCTTTGCGGCGACCTTCTTCTTTGCGGTCTTTTTCTTGGTCGCGGTTTTCTTGGCGACCTTCTTCTTGGCCGCGGTCTTCTTTGCGGCGACCTTCTTCTTGGCGGTCTTTTTCTTGGTCGCGGTTTTCTTGGCGGTGGCCTTCTTCTTCACGGTGCTCATGCGTGCTCGTATCCTGTGGCTCGGCTCAGGGGGCGGCCAAGCATGGCAAGGCTACTCGATCCTGGGCGAGCGGAGCACGGACGGGTGGGTGGATGTCGTCTCCCAGATCACGGAACCCTTCGGTCCGTCGCGGCGTGTAACTCGCGCTGCTACCACCCTGCGCGTCCACCATGCACTCCTTGCGTCCTGCCCTCGCTCTCCTCTTTTCGTTCTGCGCATCGTGTGCCGGGGTCGATTCTGGCTCGGGCGGGCACCAGCGCGGCCTTCCTGCCTCCACGCGCACGAGTCACCCGGTCATCCCAGCGACGACGCCCGCCGACGCCCGCGCAGCCCCTCCCGACGTTGGGGCTTCGGCTCCCACCAACGGCATCGTCTCCCCCTCCGTGCGCCCGTCGCCGGTCGTTTCGATGTCGGTAACCCCCCACCACGCGGTCGTGGCCGGAACGACCGGCACGCTCGACCTCATGATTCGGCTGGTTGGCGGTGGCCAGGCAGGTGCGCGCCCAGAGCTGGATCTCGCGATCGTCTTGGACCGCTCCGGCAGCATGGCCGGCGACAAGCTGATCTCGGCCCAGCGCGCCGCCATGGGGGTTATCAATGCACTGGGGGCCAGCGATCACGTGTCGTTTCTGACCTACGGCACCGACGTGGTCTTGCACGGTCGCCGCCGCGCCACCAACGTGATGGGTAAGGAGGCGTTTCGCATCCGGGTTCATCAGGTCGAAGCCGGCGGCGCGACAGCGTTGGGGCCGGCCCTGTTTGAGAGCCTGGGTCTGCTCCACCAAGCCGAGCGCAGCGGCGACGTGCTGGCGCACGTGCTTCTGCTCTCCGATGGCCGTGCCAATCAAGGGGAGTCGGATCCACAAGTCCTGGCGACCTGGGCTCGCTCTGCTTTCGGCGCTGGGGTAGGGACGTCCACCTTTGGCGTCGGCCTCGACTACAACGAAGACCTCCTGACCAAGCTGTCCGACGCTGGTGGCGGTCGCTATCACTTCATCGAGGACGCCCAGGCGAAGTCCGATGTGCTCGCCGATGAACTGGCCGGGCTCACCTCGACCATCGCCCGACGCGTCGTGCTGCAGCTGCGGCCGCCCGCGGGCGTGGAGATCGAGCATGTGTACGGATACGAGACGCACCGCCGTGGGACGCAAGTGAGCGTCTTGGTCGGGGCACTGTCAGCCCGGCAATCGCGGGCAATCCTGGTGCGCGTGCACTACACCGCGACACGAGCTCGCGCGCTCGCGCTCGGGGAAGTGCGTCTCAGGATGACCGATGCCCGGGCAGGCACTCCAGCCCAGACGAGCCAATGGCCCACAGTGCCCGTAGTCTCGTCGCCGCACCACATTCCCGAGACAACGAACATCGAGGTCGCGGTGCGGGCAGCTGAGCTTGCCGCGAGCGAGCGTCTGCGGATGGCCGCCCGCGCCCTTGAGGCCGAGCGTTTCGACGAAGCCCAGCGAACCCTGCGCGTTGCCATCTCGGAGCTGCGGTCGCAGAACGAGGCAAGCCCGGCCGCTATCCTCGGTGACGAGCTCGAGGGCCTGGAGCACGCGTTGGTCGACGTCCGCGAAGCCCGGGGCTCGCGCTCGATGAATCGTCGCGCGCAAAAGCGGTTCAAGTCGCGAGCCTACGCGACTGCAAAGCGCTAGGGCCCCCGCGGAGGTACCATCTGGGCCGATGCGCTCCAGGTGGACAAAGGGCTGGGTGGCAACCGTTGTCCTGGCGTTGGCAGGTTGTTCAACGCCAGCGCCGCCACCCGAGGGGGTCACGCTGCTTTCGATACCCGACGCGCGGGAGTACTGGGCCAAGCAGGGGTTTGTCGAGCTGGTTCCCCCGGTCCACTTGCCTTCATCGAGTGCAGCCAAGGACCAGGTCGAGATTTGGGCGCGCGTTCCGGAGGGCGGAGAGATCTCTGGGCCAGCCGAGGTGGTGTTTGGCCAGACCCCACCCGCGCTGCTGTTTCCGCCCGGCTCTGTGCTTGACCGCGTCGAGTACGCAGACATGAACGGTAAGCGCTTCGTGGTGGATGTTCGGGGAACGCGGATCGACGACGAGGGCAAGCAGTGGTTTCACGTGTATCGGCGGGGCGCCGAGGGGTTGTTTGGCTTTGAGTGGGCCCGTTCCGACGAGGGCGCACACGGCCGAGCCACCGCAGCTTTGGTGGCCAAGCTCGCAAAAGAAGCACCCGCCAAGCGGATGGCCGAAGCGCAGCGCGCCAAGTTCCTCGGCTCGGTCGAGGGAAAAAACGCGTGCGCGGCATGCCACGTCCTTTCACGGGATTCCAACCTGCGGCAGGGCGAGCATGGAATCGTGAATCGGGGCACGGACGCCTCCGGGTTCTTCACCCCGTGGACTTTGCTGGCGCCCGAAATCCCGTTGGAGCGATATGGCGGGCACGATGCGTCCGAGAGCGATCGGCACACCACGATCCGTTGTCCACCAGGTGTGAAACCGACCGCTGCCGAGGATGGGCGAAAGCGCTGTGCGTCGTCCGAGGTACCCATGGCTACCTATGATCTGCGACAGGCACTGGCAGACGAGGAGGCGCGCGCACTGCGTGTCTGCACAGGTCGGCGCTATCTCATGGGGCACATGAGTTCAACGCTGAGGGGAGCGTTGGCGGCCGTCGCGTCGGATTGTCCAGATTCAAGGTAACCGAACGTGGGTGGGGGTATAAGTCCAGATGCTCAGGGGACGGCCTGAGTAGGAGCAGGACCCACTATGAAGAAAAACCTACCTTCCATTCTAGAGGCGATGGCATTGAGCGCCGGCCTGGCGTTTGTCCCCGCATGCGGCGGCGACGATGACGGCGGCACTGACACCAACGCTTCGGCTTCGGCCGACGGCACGGGCACAGCCGGCTGCCCCGGCACGGCCGGTTGCCCCGGAACCGCAGGTTGTCCTGCGACGTCGGGTTGCCCTGGCACAGCAGGCACGGCCGGCTGCCCAGGCACGACAGCAGGCTGCCCAGGCACCGCGGGCTGCCCAGGCACGGCCGGCTGTCCCGGTACGACCGCGGGTTGCCCAGGCACGACCGCCGGCTGTCCCGGCACGACGTCGGGCTGCCCCGGTAGCGGAAGCACGGCTGGCTGCCCCGGCAGCAGCAGCGGCGCTGCCTGAGCCACCGACCCACAACCAACGGGCCGCACCACGCGGCCCGTTTGGGCCGAAGCAGTGTCACTCTCGACGAGTCTTCGGCCCGCCTTACAACCTCCCCGTAACCCGCTGGTGGCGCAATGGCCGATGAGTTCAAAGGTGTTGGGATTGGTCTACGGCACGAACACTTCGACGAGATCCTCGAGACCAAGCGTCGCGTGGACTGGCTCGAGATCGTTCCCGAGAACTACGTAGACATCGGTGGCCGAGCCAGCCGAATCCTCGACGCGTGCCTGGAGCGCTGGCGCGTCATCGCGCACGGGGTATCTGTGTCGCTGGGGGGCCCCGACCCGCTGGACGAGGACTACCTTCGTGGCCTGCTCAGGCTTTGCGACAAGATCGAAGCGCCGTTTTACTCCGACCACTTGTGCTACTCGGCGATCGATGGGATCGAGTTCTTAGACCTGCTCCCGCTCCCATTCAACGACGAGGCCGTTGAGCACTCGGCGCAGCGGATCGAGGCGGTTGCCGACCGGCTGGAACGGCAAGTCTTGGTCGAGAACATCACGTACTACGCGACGATGCCGGGCTCGCACTTGCAGCCGGGTGCGTTCGTGACGGCGGTGGCAGAGGCGGCCGACTGCGGGTTGCTGCTCGATGTCAACAACGTCTACTGCAACGCAAAAAATCACGGTCGGGATCCGATGACCATGCTCTTTGAGTTGCCCTGGGAGCGGGCCAAGCAAGTGCATTTGGCCGGGCATCTCGAAGAAGGGCCGCGCCTGCTCGACAACCACGGGGCACCCGTGGTGGACGAGGTCTGGGCGATGTACCGCGCGCTCTTGGAGAAGGCAGGGCCCATCCCGACGCTTATCGAATGGGATACCGATATCCCAGCCCTTGATCGCGTGCTGGACGAAGCCGACCGGGCGCGCGCGATCATGGATGAGGCTTGTCCAGGCTGGGAGCGTGAGCCGTGAACGCATCTCTGCAGGCGTTTTTTGCAGAGATGGAATCGCTGCTGATGGGGCGCCAGACGGCACTCGAGGCTGAGCAAGCCTTGGGGCCATCACCGTCGGGCACGCAGAACTTTGCGTTTTACCGGACGCTCATCGACCGCAACTACCACAAGACGCTTCGCCTCCTATTTCCCAGCATCAAGGTGCTTGCACAGCGCACCCGCGAGGGCCTTTGGACCGAGCTTGTTCGTGGGTTTGTCGCGGCGCACCCGCCCCGCGGTTGTCGTGATCCCAACCGACTCGGAGCGACATTCTCCGAGTATTTGGCGGAGGTCCGCGAGGCCAAATCGGAGCTCCCGCAGATCCTCGAGGAACTCGCTGAGTATCACTGGATCGACTACGTCGCGCGCACGTCCACGAACATCGCTGACGACGACGACGGCTTCGAGCGACGCTTGTTCATCCGCCAGTTCTCGTACCCGATCCCGGCGTTCATGCGTGCGGTGACGGCGGACGACGCGGCGGAAGTCCCCGAGCCGCAGCCGATGCTGGTGGTGCTGTATCGCTCCGCCGTCAACGGTTTGGTTCGCATAACGCAGCCCACGGCCGCAGGCTTGGCCGCGCTTGCCAAACGACAAGCGCTCCCGTTGCCGCCCGCGCTCGCCGAGCTCGATGAAGCCCACGTCGCGCTGGCCGATACGAAGTTCGTCGAGATGGGGGTCCTGACCCAACAATCGACCGAGCCAGGCGCCGAGGACTAGGCGATGGTTGGCGTTGGCCACGATCCCTCCATGGGCGATGCGACGCTTCTGTAGTAGAAATTGACCCCTGGCTGGCTCGGGATCACCGCTGGTGCGACTGCTTCGCCGCCTGACCGGGGGTGGGGAGTCCTCGGCCGCCAGCTCGATGGATGAGGAGCTGCTCCGTCAGCTCGAGGCCGTCTCCCATGTCTCGGGGCGCGAGGCGCTCGAACTCGCGCTGGGGGCGTTGATGCAGATGATCGACGCGCAGCGCGGGTTCATCGCCGTCCGCGATGAGGACGGCACGCTGCAAGTTGTGGTGGCGCGGGCGTTTGCGTCGCTCGAAATGGCCCAGCCCGAGGCACAGCTGTCGCGCTCGATCCTCGACCGAGCGCTCGAGGATGCAGGGATGCTCAACATCGACGATGCTGGGACGGACGATCGCTTTGCGACCGCGGGCAGCGTCCAGGTCCTGCGGCTCAAGGCCGTACTTGCCGTTCCGTTGGTCCACGATGGCACGCCGTTCGGCGTGCTGTACCTCGACAACCCAACCACAGCCTCTGCGTTTGATGAGGGCCGTCGTGCGTCCGCGGGGCATCTGGCCGAGATCGTCGCGCCCGTTGTCGCCCGCGAGATTGAGCTGTCGCGGCTGCGCAACACGGTCCAGGCCTCGGTGGAGCAGCTCCGCCAAGATCATGGTTTCGAAGCGATCATCGGCAGGTCCGAGCGCATGCTCGAGGTCTTGCGGCTTGTCGCAAAGGTCGCACCAACCCGCGCCACCGTGCTCGTCGTTGGCGAGACGGGCACGGGCAAGGAACTCGTCGCGCAAGCGATTCACGCCGAATCAAAACGCGCGGCGGGGCCGTTTGTGGCCATCAACTGCGCCGCCCTGCCCAAGGAGTTGGTCGAGGCTGAGCTGTTTGGGCACGAGCGCGGGGCGTTCACGGGGGCCGAGCGTCGTCGCGTGGGTCGGTTTGAAGCGGCGAGCGGCGGGACGCTCTTTCTCGACGAGGTCGGTGACCTGCCCCCCGACGCACAGGCGAAGATGCTCCGTGTTCTTGAGGAGGGCCGCTTCGAGCGGGTCGGGAGCAGCGAGTCGACCGCGGTGGACGTTCGCGTCGTGTGTGCGACGCATCGCGACCTCAAGGCCTTGGTGGCGCAGGGGCGCTTTCGCGAGGATCTGCTCTTCCGCATTCGCGTGCTGGAGGTCGACCTCCCGCCGCTGCGTGAGCGCGACGAGGACGTCTTGCACATCAGCGAGGCGCTGCTTCAGCGTTACGCCGCCGACCACGGTTCGCTGGCGCGCGAACTCAGTCCCGCGGCCAAGCTGGCACTCCAAACCTATCCATGGCCGGGCAACGTGCGTGAGCTGCGAAACGTCATCGAGCGCGCGACGATTCTGGCTACGGAGGCCGTCATAGAGCTCGACCTGCTGCCCCCAGAGATCGCGGGGGCCACTGGTGCAGCGGCACCGTTGGACATCAAGGCGGCGACGCGCGAGTTCAAGCGGCGCTTTGTTCGGCAGGCCCGCGCCGCTGCCAACGGTGACCACGCCAAGACCGCGGAGCTGCTTGGCGTAAACGCCAAGTACCTCTACCAGCTGCTCAAAGATCTCGACCTGGTCGAATCGTGAAATCGCGCGTCAGGTTTGTCTAGCTGGGCGCGCCGCGTCGTCGGCAATCGCTGACTGCCCGCGCGGCTAAGCGCCTCCCCCCTTGTGATCGGCAGGCTCGGCACGCGGCTTGCTGTAGCGCAGGGGCCTATGCCCATCTCTCGACTGCGATTCATCGCCCTGCTCACCACCGCGCTCGCGTTTGGATGCGACGACGACGACGATGGTGGCTCCGACAGTGGCGCGGATGCGAGCGCGACCGAGAGTGCGGATGATGCGGCGGATGATGGCGCGGATGATGGCGCGGATGATGGCGCCGACGACAGTGCGGCCGATAGTGGTGGGGCCGCGGCGGGACGGTGCGCCCCCGACCAGGCGGCGCTCCCTTGCGACGGAGGGGACTGCGCGTTCGATCCTGCCACGGTGGATTGCGCGGCGGCCTGCGCAAACGTAGCGACGCTGTGCGCGAACAATGACTGCGACGCGCAGTGTGAGGGCATGTCTGCGGATGTGTCGCTGTGCGCCACGGCATGCGAAGCGACCAAGGGCCTCATGTGCACCAACGTGGTTTTCGGCTGCTACGCGATGGACTCCACGTGCGACGGAGTGGGAGGGTGTGTCGATGCCAACCGTTAGTGTTCCCGTACTCCGATGGATTGCCGTGGCGGCCCTGCTGCTGCCGGCATGCGATGGCGATGACGATGACGGCAACGGCGGTGGGTCCACATCGGGGACCAGCGGAGCTGTCACCTCGTCGGGGGTGACCCCGGACCCCACGGACGCCTCAGCCGATGCGGATGCCTCAGCCGATGACGCGGGCACGACGGGGGGCGACTCGATGGGCACGGACACGGGGTCCGATAGCGGTGACGCTGGCTCCGACGACTCCGAGTCGGGCGGCAGCGAAGCCGACACGGGAGAGCCTGGAGTCTGTGAGGAACAGACCGGCGAGTGCGCTGACATCCTCGCAGAGTTCGAGGCGTGCGGCGGTGATCCCACGGGCACTTGGGAGATCCAGACCTTGTGTCACGTGTTGGTCGGCCAGGAAAACCCGGACTGCGCGGGGCAGACGTTCTCGCTTGGCGTCGTGGGCGGATCGGGCACGGTCGTCCTCGACGGCGAGACGATAGCCTTTACCGACTACAACATCGTCGAGTACGGAGAGAGTGTGACCCCAGCCGAGTGCCTCATGCCAGGGTTCACGTGCGATGTGCTCGAGATGGTCACGCAAAAGCAGTGGGGAGACAGCGGCTGCTGTGAGGAGTTGGACGATGGCACGTGCGCCTGCCGTGGCTCGGCCGAAGCGATGCTGCGCGACTCGTCGGGCGCCTATGTGGTCCGCGGGAGCACGATCAGCATCGACGAAGGACCACCCGGAGAGTTTTGCGTCGAGGGTGGTGTGCTGCAGATTCGCAGCGATGCCGGCACCGATGACGAGACGGTCATCTACATGACCCGCGCCTGACGGCGTTAGCCGCTCGTGGTCGCGGCGGGCGGCGGGCCGCCGGAGCTTTCGGCGGCATCGGTCGAGTCACCAGCGCCGGACTCGCCCTCGCTCTCGCTCTCGCTCTCGCTCTCATCGACGCCGCCGCCGCCGCTCGTGGTTGCCGTCGCGGGCGGATCAAGATCGGCGAGGCTTGGCAGCGCCGCCCCGCCTGTACCCTGCTCGCCCGGGGGGACAGGCAGCGCCCCCGTGGCGTCGGGGACTGTCTGGGGGAGGTCTTCGACGCGGGGCAGATGGCTCGGTGCGGTCGAGGGAGGGGCCGTCGTGCCCGCCGCGGGCTCGATGGCGGTCGTCGACCCGGCGCCAGGCTCGGCAGTCGGAAGAACCTCGGGCGGTAGCGGATTGTCGACTGCGGGCGGTGCCGTGGAAGGCGCGGCCGCGGAGACCTCGGGCGTGCCCTTGGAGAACCCGCCGGCCAGCCACACCGCGCCCGCGACCGAGACCGCGGCGACACCGGCCAAGCGAGTCCACGGACCGCCCACGGACCGCCCGCCGCGGTCGCCCAAGGCCTCCAATGCGTCGCAGAACGCTTTGGCCGACGGGTAGCGCTGCGCTCGATCCTTGCTCAGCGCCCGCCCGATCGTACGCTCGAGCGCACCCGAGATCCGCGCCTCGGGCGCTCGCTTACGCATGCTGGGCACGCGCTCACTGACGTGCTTGGTGAGCACGCCGACAAATCCACCCGCATCAAACGGCACCCGCCCCGTGAGCATCTCGTACGCGATGATGCCCGCGGCGTAGATGTCGGTGCGCGCATCGATCGGCAGGCTCTGGGCTTGCTCGGGCGACATGTATGCCGCCGTCCCCATGACGGTGCCCGTATTGGTGAGGTTCTTGTCGCGGTCGGCGGTGACCTTGGCAATCCCGAAATCAAGAACCTTGACGAACTCCGGGTCGGCCCCGTGCTCGATGAGGATGATGTTGTCCGGCTTGATGTCGCGGTGGATGACGCCCTTGTCGTGCGCCGCCTGAAGTGCCGTGCACAGCTGCATCATGATCTTGCGAACCGAAGGCCACGGAAGTCGGCCACGATTGTTGATCACGCCACCGAGCGTCCGGCCCTGCAGATGCTCCATCACAAAAAAGGGCTCCCCGTCGCGCACAAAACCGAAGTCGGTGATGTCGACGATGTGCGGGTGCCCGATGAGCGAGGCTGCTCGCGCCTCTTGCATGAAGCGTTCGACCACGCCGGGACGGTGCGACAGGTCAGGGCCGAGCACCTTGATCGCAACCGTCTTGCCGATCGAGACGTGCTCGGCGGCATAGACCACGCCCATGCCGCCGTGGCCGATGGTGCTCAACACGCGGTATCGGCCGCCAAGCACGTCGCCCAACTCGACCGAGGGGGCCGCCGACGCCGAGGCGGAGGCTGAAGGAGGTTGTGATGCGTCACCGTCGCCGCGCACGGTGGTGGCGGTGGCTGCCGTGGCGCGGTCGTTGGGGACGGCCGACGTCACGGAGCCGGCTTCAGAATCCCCCGTCATTCGATCGACGATATAGCACAGCGTTGGGGTACAGTGACGCCCCCGCGAATTGAGGAATTGACATGCCGTACTCCCGTTTGACCCCGTTTTCGACGTTTGTGTCCCATTGCTGCGTGGCTGCGGTCACCGCGTTGGCCGCGTGTGGCGACGACGGAGGATCGGGTAACGCCGATGGAGCCACAACGGCCGCGACAACGACGGTCGCCGTGACGGGTAGCGGGAGCACCGATACCGGCGGCAGCGGTGCAAGCGACGAGGGGTCGGGCTCGGGCACGGGGGCGGACTCGACCGGGGCGCCCGACGGTGTCGCTTGCGTCAACGCGCCCTTCGTCAACGGGGCCTCGCCCGGTCCCAACTACGAGGACTTCGACGTCACGCTCGGCTCCCACTGTCAGGGGACAGACCACCAGGACATCACCGACATCGAGCGGGTCGTTTTTGTGGGTGACTCGGTCACGGTCGGCACGCCCCCGACTGGGTCCCACCAAAGCTACCGCGCGATCATGGCCGACCAGCTGGCGCCCATGTTCGACCTCGAGCCACCCGAGATGCAGTGGAGGCAGTGGAGTCTCGCCACGGGAATGAGCCTGCTCAAGGAGAGCGGCGGATTTGCATCGTGTGCGGAGTGGGGGGCGCGCAACGATGACCTGCTGCCCCAGCTGGAGGATTGCTTCGAGGGCGACGACTTCGACAAGCGAACGCTGGTGATCTTCACGATGGGCGGCAATGACGTCTCCAGGTTCGCCCAACAGGCCTCCGACGGGGTGCCGATCGCGGACCTGTTCGAGCAGCTCGAGGTCATGCTCGAACACCATCGCACCGCCATGGACTGGCTGACCGCTGACAAGTCCAAGTTCCCCAACGGCATCTTTGTCGTGAACGCCAATGTGTACGAGTTCACGGACTACACCACCGAGGTCTTGAGCTGCCCTGCCTCCGGTCTTGCCGGGTTTGACTCCAACCCGCCCATGGCCGAGGTCCTGCTCGGCTCGTTGAACTTGATCAACGAGACGTACGCCGAGGTCGCGATCGAGACGGGCACCGACATCATCTTGATGTTTGAGCAGATGTGTGGGCACGGCTTCCTTGCCGACGACCCCGACAATGTGTGCTACCGGGGGCCCGACACCGACACGCTATTCGACACGAGCTGCATTCACCCGACTCCCGACGGACATGCAGCGCTGGCCGAGATGTTCATGAACGTCATCACCGAGTAGCGACTCGATGTACAGGACGCGGCTGTGCCTGTAGCCTGGTCCCATGCGTAGCGGACTTGCCCTTGGACTCGCGGCGTTTGGTTTGTTTGGGTGCTTCAACCCTGATGGCAGCGAGCCGGACACCGACAGCAATGACGGCGGGACGGCCGCAACCGCCGCGGACGACGGGACGGACGCAGCGACGCCTCCAGAGACGATGGCGACCGGCACTGGCGGCGAGACGCCTGAAGCCGACAGCACGACCGCGGGTGAGGAGTCGGGTACCGACACTGGCTCTGATGTGCCCAGCTGGGGTGAGGGCGACGCACCGGACTTTGGCGACCTTGGCCCCGACGGCGAGGGCAATGTCTTGGTGGTCCACGCCTTGGATCTGGACGAGCCCGTTGACGTCTGGCTCGTGGGAGACGCAGACCCCATCGCGACCGGGCTGCAGCCAAATGACGCGACGCTGGTCGAAGGGCTCCCCCGCGATGCTCGGCGCGTCGTCCTGTCGCGCGCGGGCACGCTCGAAGCTGTCGCGTGCTCGGATTGGTTCCCGCTGCGGGCCGACGAACAGTGGGCCACGGTCGCAGCACGCCAGAGCCACACCTGTCCGGCGCCCGTCAACGACGGAGCCACGATGACGTTTGAGCAAGAGCGGACGCTTGCGGGCAACCCTCTGCGGTTCGCTCATGCGGGCGTCGCCGACGACCTCACCGTGCACAGCGGCGCGCAGACCGAGCCGGGTACGTTGGAGCCGCTGCAGACGCTCGGCGTCACGGAGCTGCCCGATTGCTCGCAGGGCTGCGTGCTGCCCTACGACGTCGCCAACGCTGACCTCGCGCCGCCACGTTTTTTCACCATCCTGGCGACCGAGGTCGCCGATGTGCCGCCCGCGGGCGAGGTGCTCGTTGTGGTTCGTGGCAACGTGCGCGAGGACTGGCCACAGGAGCCTGATTCGATCCGCTTGGTGCGGGTCGATATCAACGGCGTGGCGCGGCCCATGGGGCGCGACCCCGAGGTCGCTCTGTACGCCATCGGCAGCAACGGGACGACGGAGTTCTCGACTCCCGCGCCTCCGGGATCATTTGTCATCGGGACGGCGAGCCAATGCGATGGGTGCACGGCCGATACGCCCCGCTTTGCGCCTGGGACGATCGACGTGACCGCGACCTCGCCAGCCGGAGGCCCGCTGGCCAATGGCTCCTTCGACCTCGAGAGCGGACATCGCTACGCCCTGCTGTTGGCTGCGGGCGAGCTGACCCTCATTCAAGACGATTTTGAGCGAGGCGACGACACGGTTGCCACCGGACGCGGCCTGCACGTGTTTGCTGGGCCTCCTCTGACGCTGGGACACACCTTTGCTGGCCGCGGGGTGCCGTTCGACAACTTCACGAACATGGCGCTTCTGGAGGTGTCCGACGTTGAGGACTTGCCACTGGACAATTGGAGCCTGCTCGCGGGGACGGGCCGTGGGCCGCTCGGCACCGGCTGCTTTTATGGGGCGGGGACTCCAGCTGGGTGGCGGGGGATTGTGGGCGAGGGGTTCTTGATGGGATTCACGGCCTGGCCGCCCAATTCCGAGCAGCTCGGGCTCGCCTGCTTCTAGCCGGGGTCAGTCGCAGTTGTCGCCGCCAGTCTTGTCGCGAATCCAAACGCCAAGGTGCCACCCTACACACCTATCGTAGCAGTGAAACTGCGGCGCGCCCCCGTGCATTCATCGGGTGGGACGGGCGAGCGCAGCAACGGAGCCCCGATCGACGGGCCCGAAATGCCCCACGAAGAAGGTGTTTGCCGTTGGGGCAAGCTCGTCGACCAAGGTCGCGATGTCCCGACGGTTGTCCGGCACGTCGCACATGTAGAATCCGATCTTCGCCGCCGACCCCACAACCGATCCTCGTAGCAGGTCGCCCACCAACGCGGCGCCGTCGACGATCACCGCTATCGATCCCTCGGTGTGGCCCGGGATGGGGACGACGCGGCCAGGGATTCCGGTCAGCGGCCGCAGGTCGGTGGCCTGCGTGATGGTTACGTTGGGCGCAAATGTCTGGAACGTCTCGGCCTGGGCGCTCTGCAGGCGTCTGGTTGCCATTTTGCTGGTGGGACAGAGCGCATCGTTGTGCCCTTGCGACAGGAGGCCGGTGTCGCCCTCTCCGACCACGATAGGGGTGCCCCACGTGCGCTGAAAGTACCCGGCGCCGCCAGCATGGTCGGCGTGTCCGTGTGTCACAATGATGGCGCGGAGGCGCGCGGGGTCAAAACCGGCGTCGCGGAGATCGGAGGCGAGCCGGGGCCCGTTTCTCTCAAGTCCGGCATCGACCAAGAAATACTCGTCGCCGCGAGCGACGAGGTGCGCGTTGGTGTAGTCGCGGTTGAACGTGTGCACCACGAGGTCGGCCGCGGGGCGCTCGACGGCATGGCGGGTTGCGCAACCCGACGTGCCGACCGACCCCATCAGCATGACGCGCAATACGACCTGGCGCAGCACGCGGACACGGCGGTACCGGTCGATCGATGGAGTGTTCACGCTGTGAACTTTACAGCTGAAGTTCACAGTGTCAACATGGGCGCACGTGAGCGAAGCCAAGAAGAGCTACCACCATGGAGATCTGAGGCGCGCTCTGGTGGATGCAGCGTGCACGCTGGTGGAGGCCGAGGGGGTGGAGGGGTTCAGCCTGCGCGCCGTGGCGAGGTCGGTGGGGGTCTCGGCCAACGCTACGTATCGACACTTTCCCGATCGGTCCGCTTTGCTGCACGCGGTGGCGACGGCAGGGTTTGCTCAGCTCGCCGAGGGCATGCGCAAAGCGCAAGCCAAGCAGCGCAAGGGAGCCTCAGCGAGCGTCGAGGTTGGCCGCTTCAAGGCGACCGGCCATGCCTATGTCGAGTTTGCGGTCGCGCACCCGATGCTGTTTCGCATGATGTTCGGGCCCGATGGCAGCGGCACCGTGGAGACAGCGGAGGCGCCGCCGCTCGAGCTGGGGGCCTACGCTACCCTGGGAGAAGCGCTGGACGGCCTCGTCCACAGCGGCCTGCTTGCGCCCCCAAGTCGCCAGGGGGCGGAGCTGAAGGCATGGACGGTCGTCCACGGGTTCGCCTCGCTCGTGGTGAGCAGGCCAGGGCGATTTGGCGGGGTCCGCCAGCGGCGAGCCAGAGTCGACGCGCTGCTCGACTTTGCGGTGGTCGGCCTGGGAATCCCGGCGGCTAGCCCGTGAACGGTGGCGACCCAGGGGCTCGGTAGCGGTCCAGCGGGCTGCGCTGCGCGTCGCTGCCGTAAAAGCGCCCGTTGCCCTGCGGCTCGTCGAACAGCAGGAACATGGCCGAGCGCGTCCCCTCGGCCGGCGGCTTCATACCCATCGACTCGGGGGTGCGCCCCGTGCTCTCCGCGTACGGCCGTGTCATGTCCGTTTCGATGAAGCCAGGCGTGCACGCATTGATCCGGAGATCTGGATTGAGGCGGGCGAGGAGGAGAGTGTAGGTGTTCCCACAGGCCTTCGACAGGCCGTACGCCTTGCCCGTACCCAACCCGGCCGCGCCAAACGCCGCTTCGTCTGGGTACGCGAGGCAGGCGTCCATGAAGGCCTTGAGCTGTGGCCAGCTGTGACTGTCGTCGACAAAGAAGCGCTGCTGGGCGGCACTGCAGTCGTGGACGAAGTTCGGGCCGGACGCGGATGTCACATTGACGACCCGTCCGCCTCGAGCCTCGAGCAGCGGCAAGAACGCCTCGCACACGCGCGCCGTGCCCAGTGTGTTGACGTTGAGTACGTCGTGCAGGTCTGCACTCCCGTCGCCGATACCCGCATTGTTCACGACGCCGTAAAGCGGGGCGTCCAAAGCGTCGGCGATGTTCGCGGCCGCGGCCTGCACCGAAGCATCACTGGAAACATCCAACTCAATGCACTGCACGCGTTCCGCCCAGGTGGGCTCGGCCGAAACGAGGCTGGCGCGCGCGGCCTCGCCTCGACCCCTATCCCGCGACCCAAGGTACACAAATGTGTCGTCGTGATCCGAGAGGATGGCCTTCGTCAGGGCGAGCCCAATCCCCTTGTTCGCCCCAGTGACCAGTATCCGTCTCATCGTGACTCGGCACGGTATCACTTGGGTGGATGGGCCGTAGACACACACCTGTGTGGACGCGACAGTCGACGGCTGGCACACACCTTTTGCTGCGTGGAGTGGCGCCCGCCCGTAGTAGACTTACCGCGGGATGGAATCTCGCACGAGCGCCGCGGAGAGCACGGAGGTACGCCTTCCTCGTCGCGCACCCCGCTGCCAGTGGGAGGGCCGATGCGCAACCTGACGCTCCACGATGTGCAGCTGGGGCTGCGCGAACTGGTCGACAACCACTCCGACGTCCTGACAGGCACGCACTCGGGGGCGATGTTCCTCCCCGCGCTCTCCAACATCCGGCGAAAACTCGACCGGGTCACGCTGCCCGAAGACGGGCACGACCTGACGACCGAGCTGGCCCACGAAGATGCGCGCCACGACGGGTTCGCGGCCGCGGTGTGGCTGTGTACCGAGGCATACCTGGCCGCCCCGGACCTGACGTTCGACGATCGTGTCGTCCTCAAGATGCTGCGTCGCGAGATCCTGCCGCCCCCCAGCGAGCTGTCGGCGCCCTACGCTGACGAGGCCGCCAAAGCCGAGTCGCGTGCGGGGGCGCTCAACGATGAGCATCGCGCGGCGCTCAAGCGCTTCCCCGTGCGGGGGGGCAAGACGCTCCTGGACTGGCTCGACGCGTACATCGCCTCCGGCCAGCGGCTGCGGCGCTTGTTGGCCCAGCGCGCGATGGCCGAGCACTGTGGCGACGTCGCGGTCTCACCGCTCGAGGTTGGGCGTCTACGCGGCAGGGCGGTTGCTCTCCTGATACAGCTACGCGAGACGCTCAAGTACGAGCTCCACGAGACACCGGACCGTGCGCGAGAGGTCGACCTCGTCGTGTTTCGCTTTGTCGATAGACTGTCCTCGGAGCGCGCAACGTCCCGAGACGCATGGTCGGACGACACGTTCCTGTACTCCGATGACGGCAGCCGCACGACCGGCCCCAGCTCGGAGGACGTCACCAATCCGTTGCTGCGGCCGCCGACGAAGATCTGAGGCGCGGGCTAAACCGGTCTACGCAGCTCGGAGGCGGGACGCCATGCGTGCGGCTGGGGCGATGATCTCACGCCAGGTCTCGGCGGCGACCGTCTCGCGCTCACGCGCGGTGAGCCATCCGTCCGGGACGGGCGCATCCTCGTGCTGCACGGGGGCGCGCGAGGCACTCTCAAACGCGTTGGCCACCGCGGGCGCCAGCTCCGGGTGCCGCTGCAGCGCCCACCGCAGAAACGACCACGCCAACGCACTGTGGCGCTCTTCGTCGCGGGCAATCTTGCGCAGCACGCTGGCGAGGACTGGGTCCTTGGCACGTGCGGCCGCGCGCGCGGCCAGGGCGGCGGAGATGGTCTCCTCGATGCATCCCTCGACCACAGCGTCCACAACAATGCGCTCGGCGTCGCGGCCTGCCCAGGCGTCGGCGGACACGGGCAGCACATCCGGACCCACCGCGGCGCCCGCGTACGCGGACGACAATCCGAAGCACAGGCGGGCGTGCTCAACCTCGTCGAGCATCGCACGTTGGGTCTTGACCAGCAGCTCCGGGGGAGCGCCCATCGCCATCAGATCTACGGCGAACCGAGCGAACGAAGCGACCGACGCGTGCTCGGCCTGGGCCATCGAGCCCCAGTGGTCGGCGGCGCGCCGACGTTCCGCCGCGCTGAGGCCATGCACGTTGGGTCGGATGCCGTCGCGCAGCCAGTCGGTGCGCTCGGCCACGGCGGCGACCTGGGGTTGGCCATCGAGCGTGAATGGGCGCCCCGCACAGCCGATGTCCTGCAGCTGCACCCACTGGCAGCAGTCGTCACCCTCGACCCATCCGCACAGGACTTGGGCCGACTCTTCCCAGCCCCCGCAGGGGTTGCCCCACTGCTCCTCGACTTGATTCTCGGCGATGCTCTTGCACTCGCCGACACAGACACCGCAGGCGGCACTATCGGGGACGCAGACAAGCGTCACACCCCAGTTGTCGTAGTCGTCGGTGCAAACTTCGCCACCGTCATCACCATCGCCGTCACCATCGCCGTCGGCATCGTTGCCGTCATCACCGTCATCACCGTCGGCATCGTTGCCGTCGTCGCCGTCGGCATCATTGTCGTTACCGTCATCTCCGTCCTCGAGTCCGTCGTCGCCATCATCCGCGCCGTCGTCGCCCGCGGGACCATCGTCGGGGTACACGCGATCGGCGCATCCTGGGGCGAGCAGCAGGCCGATGGCTGCGAACACCGTGCCGCGCAGCGTCGTCAGGGGCTCGGGGCGCAGGGACGAGGTTCGCGTAGCCATACCGATGGGTTTCCCCATGGGGCCGCGTTGGTTCCCGCGGCGCGACGATTGTGCGGCAGTGCCGCGGCCTCTATGTGCAGGCCGGAGCCGCCGACACCGAGACCGCGGTTCCGGTCATGTGAAGCTGTCCGCTCAGTCGCTCGACATGCTCGGGACCGCCAGGGATCAGCACGTTGATGTCGATGTCTGGAAGCCCGTGCGGTACGACGACGGTGCGGGGCGCGAGGTCGTTGTGGGTCTTGACCGGAATGTGAAGGGCGCCTTGTTCCGTTCGCAGTTCGAGCATGTCGCCGTCGACGACGCCCAGTGCCGCCATGTCCTGCGAACGCATCCACGCGGCGGCCTCGGCGGACCCTGCACGGCCGGCCCCGTGCAGCCAGCTGTTGTGCCCCAACCGCCGCCGCCGACACAGTAAGACCCAACCGTCGGCCGGCCCCGGCTGCCGACGCAGGCGGTCGACCTCGTCGTTGAGCTGCGCGTCCCACAGGCGCACCGTCTGCCGCTTGGAGAGTCCACGGCCCGGCCGAACGCGGGGCGCCCGAAAGCCGTACTTGGGTGATGGGAGCCAGCGGTCCAGCGGGAGCTGCCCGAGTCGCCACGGCCCGCGAAGCTTCATGGCCAAGGCCAGGTCACTGAGGATCCGAGCATCGGTGCGCACGTTGGGCGGCGGCGGCTTGATGGGTCCGGAGACCTGGATGAGCGGCGCTTGTTGATAGGGCACCGTGCTGTTCGCGATGTCCCAGCGCTCGAGCCAGCTCGCGGCGGGCAAGACCACGTTCGCCTGTCGAGCCGTGTGACTGCGGAACATGTCCACACACGCGAGTAGCTCGAGCGAGGCGAACGCTTTGGCCAGTCGCGTGCTGCCCGGGATCGATCGCAGGGGATCGCCAGCGAGCACCAGCATGGCCTTGATCTGTCCGGGCCCATCTTCGAGGATTTCGTCGGCCAAGATCCCTCCCGGCAGCGTACCCAGCAGCGAGGGGAAGTCACCGATGCGGCTGCGATGGTTGTTCTCCAGACGAGCCCACCGATGCGCGCGCTCGAAGATGGGGCCTGTCGGGTTGAACACCAGTCCGCCGCGGCGGTCGAGGTTGCCTGTGACATAGGCCAGCGCGTGCAGCAGGACGTAGCTCAGCGTTCCAAAGCCGCCTTGGTTGACTCCGACCGACATGTGAAACGTCGTGCGGTCGGTGGCGTTGATTCGGGCGGCCAGCGCTTCGATGGCGTCGCGGCCCAGGCCCGTGCGCTGTGCGGCCTCATTGAGATCGATCTTGGCGGCGGCCGCTCGCGCTTGAGCCACGCCCTCGATCGTGGCGCGGAGCGGCCGGCTGCGATCGTCGACGAGCTGGAGCAGGGCGAGCAGCAGCCACGCATCCGCCCCGGGTCGGATCGCCAGGTGCTGGCCCCACTTGGTCGCGCTCTCGTTGCGACGCGGATCCACCCACACCACGTCGCCCCCGCGGGCGATCAAATCGCCGAACACCGCCTGGCTCCCGCCCTCGAGGTGGATGAAGCTCGACTGGCTTACGTACGGGTTGGAGCCGAGCACGATCGCCAGTTCGGCGTGTTCGAAGTCGGCGATCGGGTGCGTCACGGGCGTGCCGTAAATCATCTGCGCCGCGGCGAACTTGTTGCTGCAGTCTTGGGTCCCCGCGTAGTAGATGTTCCGGCTGCCCAGTGCCTTGCCAAACCCGAGGGTGGCGATGAGGCCGAGGGTCGAGAACGCCATCGGGTTGCCAAAGTAGACCCCAACTGCGTGCGGCCCGTGCTCGTCGATGATGGCGCTGAGCCGTGAGGCCGTATGAGCTATCGCCGCGTCCCACGACGTCTCGTTGCCGTCGACCTCGGGGGTCAGCAGGCGATCGGGATGCTCTGCTGTGTCGTGAAACCGTGTGCCTTTCGCGCACGCGTATCCGCGACTCACGGGATGGGTGCGGTCCGGCCGCAGCTTTACAATGTCGCCTTGCGGGCCGAGTTCGGCCACTAAACCGCATGCAGCCTCGCAGATCCGGCAGTGGGTCGTAGGCACGGCCGCACGGTAGCCGCGGGCGCAGCGGTTGCCTATGACTTGGATCAGTCGCGGGGTGACAACCATAGGCGTCGGCGGTGTTAGTTGGGCATGAACCTTCGCGCCCACTGCGCCCTTCTTCTTGTCCCCGCGCTCCTGGCCACGACCGGCTGCGACGGCCATCGCGTTGCAACCGTCGAACGCGAGTATGACATCGGCGAGGTCAACGAGCTCCTCTTGGACCAGCAGTCGGGTGACTTGGTCATCCATGGCGAAGAGGGCCGCGAGTCCGTCAAGCTCATCGTGGAGCTCCGCTCCCGCCGCGTTTCGGATCGCCAGGACGATGCTGCGAAGGACTCACTGCGGCTGGGGTTCAACGCGCTCGACGACAACTCCGGTCGAATCCTCGCCGGGCTCGACAATCCGCCCAACGGCTACCATCTCGATGTGGTCGCGCTGGTGCCCGCAGACTCGGTGCTGCTGGTCGACGACGACTCCGGCGATGTGCTCATCGAGAACGTGGCGGGTCTGGTGCTCTCGGACGGCTCCGGGGACGTGGCGATCTCCGACATCGCGGGCGACGTGCTCATCAACGACTCGTCGGGTGACATCTCCGTCGACCACGTGGGCGGCGATGTCGAGATCGACGACCGCTCGGGAGACATCGCGGTCCGCAACGTCGGCGGCGACGCAGACGTCGAAGATCGCTCGGGTGACATCGCCATCATCAACATCGAGGGCATGGCCACGGTCCGCGACCGCTCGGGAGACATTGCGATCGTCAACGCGGGCGACGCACGGGTTGTCTCGGACACCAGCGGCGACGTCAGCATCAACTGAGTCGACGCCTTGGGCGTACGCGTTGCGTCGAGCCGTCAGCCGCGCTCGCCGTGCCTCAACGGCGGACGTTGTGCGCCCGCGTCGGAGGGCGAGGGCGCCTTACGCAGCGCGAGGAAGAACTGGTCGCCGCGTCCTTGCTGCCGGTAGGAGTTCTCCTGCTGGCGCATGGACTCTTGCTCGCGCTGCGACAACTCCAGCTGTAGGACGAGCGCATCCACGACCGCGCGGTCGGTCGACTCGCGGATGACCTGCTGCAGTGTGGCGTGACCCAGCGCCTGGCGACGGAGCCGGCGGCGAAGGTCGTGCATGGCGGCGCGCATGTCGTTGCGGCTTTCGTTTTCGTTGGTCACCACGCCCAGATCGTGCAGGGCCTTGAACACGCGGTTGGATTGGTCGCGATGAACAACCGCACTCAGCGAAGCATGCTCGGGGTTGCGTTCGGCGTTGGTGATTTCACCGCCGGACTTGATGATGACGGCGCGGGCGCGGTCCAGCGTGTCTCCCGGGTCGGCAACCTGAACGGTTAGGTTGAAATTTCGAACGACCATCATCCGCGGCTCGAGTGGGTCGTCGGGGTCGTCGGCGCTCGCCGCGGCAGACGGCGGATCTCCGGGTTGGGTGGCGGCGGGCGGCGGATCCGCCGCGCTGGGCTCGCTGAACTCTCCGGTTCCTGCGCAGCCTCCCGCCACGAGAGCGAACGCCAGAGCTTTGGTAATTCCACAGGCTGTCTTCATCTGCAGTTTTCTCCAGAACTCCGAACGCACCGACGTAGCCCAACAGTCTCCCCGCGGACGCAATATGACGCTTGCGACCTCGCAGTCCGGCATGGCTTGCGGGTACAATCCCGATGCGGGGAACCCGCTCGTTTGGGATGATGGATCGACGAAGATACGCGGCCTGGACGTTGTCGCTCGCGGCGTGCCAGTTCGGTGGCGGTGGCCCGATCGTGACGGGCGGTGCCGACGTGGGGGCAGCGGAGACCGGAGGCGGTAGCTCGGGCGCCGCAGGGGATGACGGGACCGCCGGACCGACGCCCGGCGGGGCCGATGCCGCTGGCGACGACGGGAGCATCGATTCGACCACAGGGTCGGCCGACGATGGACCGACCGCTACCGGAGGCGACCCGGACTCGACGGCGTCCTCCGACGACGCGACGACGGGAGCACCCGGCACAGCGCTGCTCGAGGTCGTGCAGGCACCGACTGTCGACTACGGGTTTGTGGGGGTGGGTGCCACCTCCGCCCTGACCCTGGATATCTCCAACACGGGGACGGGGAATGCGACCGAGTTGGTGAGCTCGATCAGTGGGCCGTTCACCTTCGTCGGAGGGGCGTATCCAGGTTTGGGTGGTGACTGCGGCCGGACGCTGGGCGGTGGCGAGCAGTGCTCCGTCGAGATCGCGTTTGAGCCCGGGGAGCTCGGGCCTGCGGAGGGCGACCTGAAGCTGATCTACGACGACGGGGCGAGTCCCAACGACACGGGTGCCGTCCTTGCGGGCGAAGGCAGTGGCAGCACGGGCGAGCTTGTCGTCAACGGCAATGGCAGCGCGTGTGCCAACAGCGTTCCGACGGCGTGGACGGACACGGGGCCCGGTAGCTGGCGCTGCGACGACGGGTTCGGTGCGTTTTATGACCCAAGCGGGTTCTACGGCGACGGGGGCCCGAACAATCAGACCTTTGTTCTCGAACAGAACATCGACCTGCTTCCGTTCGCCAACGCCATCGCGACAGGCGCGATGGAGTTCGACCACGGGGGCTTCGGGCGAACTCTCGAAAATCAAAACGACAGCTACCGGATGCGCGTGCGCTACCGCGACGCCATGGGGGCGGTCGTGGCCACCGTCGGATCGGGCTGGAGGGACGAAGCGGCGTGGGCGGAGTGGAGCGGCACGCGCGAGCTCCCGGCCACGACGGTCAGCGCGGAGTTTCAGCTCCAGTGTCAAAAATCGAGTGGGACGTTCTGCGAGGCCTACCTTGACGACCTCACGCTCATCGGCACATATCCGTAGTGCGGTTGCACTCGGCGCGGGCGCGGCCTCAGTCCACCAGGTGCTTGTACGTGCCGAGCCGTAGCTTGTCTCGCACGCGCACCACCCCGTCCTCGGGCATGTTCCGTTTGGCCTCGTCGCCTTGCCCTTGCGGGTAGCTGGTGAGGGAGCCGTCGACGTGGGCGAGCAGCGCTTGGGTCATGAGCGTCGCCGACAGGGTCGTGGTCGCGTGGCAGAGCGACTCGTAGGTGGAGTCGCGGCGTACGGGGATGGTTTGGCGGGAGACGATGGGCCCAGTGTCGATTCCGGGCTCGATGAAGTGGCAGGTGCAGCCGACCTCGATGTCGAGCGCGATGGCCCATGCCACCGATGCCGATCCGCGCACTTCGGGGAGCAGGCCCGGGTGAGCGTTGAGAGTGCCGAGCTTGGCGGCTGCGAAGGCGTGCGGGCGTAGGATTCGCGTGCCGCCCAAGACGATGAAATCTGGCTGTGTCTGCGACAGACGCTCCGCGCTCGCGTGGTCGTTGTGGTTGGGGACCACGAGTCGTTGTGTGGGCAGGCCGGCGACAAGCGCGTCGATGGGCGGCGCGATTTCAAATCCGCGCATCCGATCGAGGAACTTGGCCTTCTCGTCGCGAGCGACTTGTGAGCGCTCCTCAATAACCACGTCGGGGCACAAGCCCGCGGTGAGGAGCTGCGAGAGCATCTCGCGCCCGTACGGGTGGTCTTCGAGGACCAAGAAGGCGAAGCGGACGTCGGCGGGCGTCATGACGCTTTAGGTGGATGCTTCGCTGACCTGACCGCCGCTGCGCTCGATGATCGTTTGCAGGCCCCTGGCTGCGGGTCCGCACGCGACCCACGGGCGTGGGCTGAGACTCGCCGCGAGCGCGTCAAACGTCTCGCGGGCGAGCCGGGCTGGCGGGGCCTCGGAGATCGCGATCGCGACGAAGCGCGCGTCCAGGTGCTCGGCGGCTTCGGCGATTGCCTGCACTGTCGCCCGGGGGCCGAGGATGACGGCGCGAAGGGACTGCGCCTGCGCACTGAATGCCGACGGCACCAGCGGGATGAGATCGTCTTGGCCAGGGATTGCCGCGAGCAAGGCGTGCCCGGTCGGCGCGGTGGGCTGGCCGAGCCGGATGAGGTCACGGGCCGCGTGCCCCAGGACCTCCATCGCGATGCGGGCGCGCCCCGCATCGAGGTCGCCCATCACCCACGTCTCGTGGAGGGCGGCCCAAGCTGGACCGAGCGCGGCATCGTAGGCGGCTGCGGGCGAGCCGAGCATCAGCGCAGACCGGATCGCTGCGTCCAGCGCGGCGGGGTTCGGCTCGTTGGCGGCGGCGACGAGCTGCGCGACCAAAGAAGTATTGGCGGGCTGGGGTGCGGTGACGACCGGGGGTATTCCGTCGAGCACCGCCTTGACGGCCTCGGACGGGGCCATGCCCGCCTCACACTTGGCACGCACCGCCGCGATGCGGTCGATGTCCTGTTGGCTGTAGACGCGGTACGCCGACGCTGTGCGCTCCGGTGAGGGAAAGCCGTAGCGTTGCTCCCACGCGCGCAGGGTTGAGGCTGGAACCCCCGTCGTCTCCGCGACCGACTGAATCCGATATCGACCCTTTTGTGAAACCTTCAACGGACTTTCCAGACTTCCGAGTGCATACGCAGTATGCGCTGCATCCGAGGGCGTGTCCTGCGCGATTTCGAGCAAGCATAGTGGGTTGAAATTACACGACAATAATAGAAGGTGGCGATGCTTGCGGAACCTTTCGATCCAACCTTCCACAAACCCCGTAGTCGTTTGCAAGGCCGCAAGCCCGGCCGCGCGAGGACTAACCCATGAACACCAAGCCCATCGATTACTCCGTTTTTGGCCTTCTCACCGCCGCCGCTCTGGTGAGTACGGGTTGTTTTGTCGGGGGTGACTCGCTCCTTGGGGGCACCGAGGGGTCGGACGACGGAGCCTCCGACGAGTCGGGCGGGAGCGACGACCTTGGCGACGCGGAATCGGACGGCGTGGACGATGGTGCGGACGATAGCGATGACAACGCGACCCCTGAGCCCGCCGAGGGCAATGCGCTTGTCCGAGTCATTCATGGGTCGCCCGATGCGCCCGCCGTCGACGTGTATGTCGAAGGCTCCGACGAGCCGGTCATCGCTGGGCTTGCGTACACGGAGACCTCCGAGTGGATCGAGGTGCCCG
>Ga0316189_10001369_pt1 | contig 24310 bp, 15 predicted proteins | sample LowCovwburrow_MG_FD_204930 | JGI IMG/M metagenome (GOLD analysis project Ga0316189, IMG submission 204930) | Coastal sediment microbial communities from Maine, United States - Lowes Cove worm burrow | ecosystem: Environmental > Aquatic > Marine > Coastal > Sediment | place: USA: Maine... | reverse complement strand
GCGGCGGCGTACCTGAAGGCAGCCGAGGTCGCTATCGCCGATGACGTGGTTGAGCTGCGTCGAGCTGCGGCTGAGCAACTGCTGCGTTGCGGGCGTCACGAGCAAGGAGAGGCCGAGCTCCGCGCTGTCTTGTCGGACGTTGGTCTGTACGCGCCCAGCGGCCCGCGCGCTGCGCTGATGGCATTGGTGGCCTTGCGCGCCAAGATCTGGCGTCGCGGGACCGAATTTGTCGAGGTTGCCGAGGCGCAGGTCGACCCGGCCGCGTTGCTGGCGATCGATACAACGTGGACTGCGGCGACGGGTCTGCTGCAGTCGAACGTGCTGCTCGGCCAGTACTTTCAAGCACGGCACCTGCTGCTCGCCTTGGAAGCGGGCGAGCCGCATCGGTTGGCGCGCGCGCTGGTGACCGAAGGCCTGTACACCGCAACCGGGGGGACTCGGGCCACGGTGGGGACCGACCGCCTCAACGAACAACTCGTCGGTCTAAGTCGAAGGCTCGGCGACGCGCGCAGCGAGGGCGGCGCACTCCTGGCCGCCGCAGTTGCCGACCTGTATCGCGGGCGCTTTGCCGAGGCCGTCCCCCGCCTTGAGGCGGCGGAGCAGATCTACCGGAGGCGGTGCACCAACGTGCATTGGGAGATCTCGATGGTCCGCTTGTTCTGGGTGCTGTCGCTGTACTACCTGGGCGATCTCCCCGCGATGCGAGAGGTCATCGCGGTGGGGCTGCAGGATGCGGTGCGTCGCGATGACCTGTACACGCAGCTGATGCTTCGAGCCTCGTTCGAGCCGATCATCTTCTTGTTCGACGACGACCTCGACGGTGCCCGACGGGTGTTTTCTGACCTGCGCGAGCACAACGCGGAACCGCTACAAACCGCGACGCATCGCTACACCTTGATGCTGACGCTGAGTCGCATCGAACGGTACGAGGGCTACGGGCCAACGGCGTGGGCTCCGTTTGGCCAGCACTGGGCGGCCGTGCGCCGCTCGTTGATGCTGACCAAGCAGCCGTTCAAGATCTTCAGCTTGCACGACCGTGCGGTGGGGGCGTTGGCCGCGGCGCGTGCCAGCGATGGCGTCGAGCGGCGGCGCTTGCTGGCGCGGGCGCGTCGCGATGGTCAGTCGCTCTGGGACGAGGGGACGCGGTGGAGTCGTGCGATGGCGCTTCCGATCACGGCGAGCGTGGCGGCCGCGGACGGCGACATGAGCGGTGCGTTGCGGGATGCGGTGGCGGCCGAGCGGGCATTCGCGGAGCTGTCGCTTTCGCTGTACCGCTGGTCGATGCGGTGGCGCAGGGGGGAGTGTTTGGGTGGGGACGAAGGTGACGCGGCGATCGCCGATGCGGAGCGACAGTTGCGCGCGCTCGGGGTGGCACAGCCGGTGGCGCTGGTTCGGATGCTGGTGCCGGCCGTTCTTTGGTAGTGCGGCCGCTACTGCGCGGCGCAGCACATCGTGATGGGACCCTCCGCCGGAGGCTCGGGCGCAGGGCCTGCATCAACGACGGGGGCACACCCCGACCCTGGGGAGTCAAAGCCGAGCAGAGAAAGACGCCCCCCGATGGGCCCGCACATCGGCTCGTCGTCGCCCGCGCCAACGGCACACACGTTGGTGTCGTACCAGGTCAGGTATGTGCAGCCGGCTTCGTCGCGGCACGCACACGGGCACTCCAGCGTATCGGTAGCAAAACCCTCGTAGCCCTGCGTCCGCACGGGAAACGTCTCGGGACAGGTCACGTCGTGACCTGGGGCGCTGATGCACGACGGTTGGTCGTCGGGCGTGCATGTGCCGCCTTCGCACGGATCGAGTTCGTCGGCCACCGAGCAGAGCCGGGCTCCCGCCCCGAAGATCGGGTGCACGACGTTGGCGACCGCGCCCGCGCACTCGCGGTGTGACGCTGCCGAGATCGCCTGCGGCGTGTCGAAGCAGTTTGTGCCGCCCTCGCACCCAATCGGCCCCATCGGGAGTTCGAAGGTGCACGTATCCAGGACGGTGTCGTTGTCGCCGCATTCCATAGCACTGCCCCCACCGAGGATCTCGGTCACGCAGGTCTGCCCAAATGCCTCTCCACAGTCGCAGGTGCATGTGTCGTCCAGGGCGGGGTTGGTCCCGATAAAGTGCACGGGGAGACCGCCGTCGTCGCACTGTGTCCGCTCGCCGGGTTCGCGCACAAAGGGCCCATCCCAACCTTCGGGGACGGCGGCACATGTCGTGCCCGCGCCGCAGCCATTGGCGGCGCCGGTCGATCCGTCGTCGGGGGTCGAGGTGTCATCGTCACCTTCGGTTGTATCCTCTCCGGGTGTCGCGGGTCCGTCATCGGAGGCTTCGGATGCCGGCCCGGAGTCCACGCTGCCCGAGGTGCCAGTTTCGAGCTCGGAGCGCTCGGATGGGTCGGGCGAGAAGCAACCGACCCCCAGTGTCGTCATCAGCGGTATGGCTAGGCGTAGTCTTCGGTTCATCGTGCGCGTCCGGGTTCACCTTGGTAGGCGCATGCCGGAGGCCTGTGTGACAGGTCGCGCTGGGCCGATCGGACGATGCGTAGACTAGGGTCGAATAACGTCGTTCGGGCGGTAGAGCGGCTACCAGTTGCCCATGGCGCCGAGGTTGTGGACATGGGTGAAGCCGTTGTCCTCGAGCACTGACTTGGCCCGTCCGCTGCGGACTCCGCTCCGACAGTAGACAACGATCGGCTCGTCCTTTTGTCCAAACGCCGCGAGGTTCGCCGCGACCGTTCCGACCGGAATGTTCTTCGCGCCATCGATGTGCCCGCCAGCAAATTCCTCGGTGGAGCGCACGTCGACGAGCAGGGCTCCGTTGTCGACCAGCGTCTTGGCCTCGGCCGGAGCGACCAGCTCGCCGCGCATCGATGAGAGCAGGAAGCGGCCTCCGGCGACAGCGGCGAGCACGATGAGGGCGGTGGCTGCGTAGCTCAAGGGTTTCAACTCGCGGATAGTATAGGTCGCCGTAGCGGCCGCGATCGAGCGGGCTCCACCGACCGTGAAAAAACCTGGAACCCGGCTGCGGTTGGGGCCAATCAAACGGTGCAAGCCGTCGGTGTTCGACGGTTGTGCAGCCTGGGTGGATGTCATGGGAAAATCGAAATTGTTGCGCGCGTTGGGTCTGTTGGTAGTTGGGATGGGGGTTGCGTGCGGCGCGGAGGCGCCTGACGGTGTGGTCGACGGCGAAAACGACGGCATGCCGGAGTCGGTCCGACGCGCCACGCTTCGGTACAATAGCTACGCGGGCTTGGCGGCGCGGGGCGGGTTCGCACTGGACGCCCAAGTGCTGGAGTACCGCAAGCTCGATCCCGCCTCGCCCACGCTCGAGGACGAGATCATCAACGACATCAACGGGCCGCAAAGGGTGATCCCGTACATCGCCGGGTTGGGGTCAGCCGGCTACTGGTGGCTTCAGACCGAGGCGGTCGCGGCCGAGCGGGTCATCGCGACCGGTGAGGACCTGGAGGAGCACGGTCGGATTCTCGGACGCTCGGTGGGGCTCGAGTACGAGGAGGTCTATGCCCTGGACATGGAGCTCGAGGTCGGTGGTGAGCTGCTCGTGTACACGGCGTACGCCTTCCACGACGAGGACGAACACACGGTCGAGCTCGTCGACCCCGTGGCGCTTGGTGTCGGCACGGTGCCCGAGCACCTGTCCCGTCACGCTCAGGTCGGCGAGTCCAAGGACGACACCTGGGTCGGATGCAAAGCGTTCCATCAAAAAGAGATGCCCCAGGGGGAGATGGAGCACATGGACGGGTCGTGCTGGGACAGGGCTTCGTGCGCCAACGAAGCGAAGGGGAAGATCTTCTGCGACACGGCGGCCAAGGGCTGTCCGCGGAGTCACGGGACGACGGTTCAGTCGGGGACGTGCACCAACACCGCGGGAGGCGGTTTCTTTTGTACCGGCCCCGAGGCCTCCAGCATCAACAGCAAGGAGACGACCGTCGCCAACGGCAACTGTCAGGACAACATCAACATCGAGTTGTGGTGGGGGCCCACCGCCAGCATCACCTGGGAGATCAGCGTGAGTGCGGGCCCGGTGGGGGTCAAGTTCACGGGCGCGACGCCGTCGCACTCCGTGTACCAGGTCTACAAACTCACGATGTGCTGCGCAGCCCCAGCACCCAAGTCGTGCGCGCAGACGGATGCCGACGCAACGAGCGAGGGCGAGGGCGATGCCGACGCCGACTGCGACGATCCAGTCCCGGTTCCCGTGCCAATCCCAGACGCGGAACCGGTTCCCGAAGACTGAACTGGGGAACGCCTAGGGCCCCAGAAGCATGCCCATGAGGCACATCTCGTTCTGGGTGCCCCAGCCGGGCGTCACCGGCCCCTCGGCGTTGAGCGTGTTGTAGTCGCACGTGACCGAGAGGGTTTGGTCTGCGGTCAGCACGATTGGGTCCTCGTAAAAGTACATCAGCTGCCAGTTGAAGTCCCACGCGGGTACGTCGACGGCACAGGTCTCCCCGTCATCGGTTTTGACATCGAGGCGGATTCGCTGCCCGAACTCGTGCATGTGCGGCAGCACGCCGTACAAGTGGAGCTCATCGAGCCCGCTGTCGCCGATGAGCCACGATACGGGGATCTCCCACGTGTACTCGACCGACTCTTCTCCGGGCGGAAGTGCAGCGGGTTCGTCCTCGAAAAGGGTCTCCAAGAACAGGTCGGGCAAGAACATGTCCGTTGGGGTTTCGATCTCCTCTTCGAAGCGAATCCGGATCTGCGTTTGATCCGAAGACCCCACGTTCGCGGGGTCGGCGAGGTTGTAGTGGACCTGCGCGACGATCATGTCGCCCTGACCCACGGGGACTCCCGTGCCATGCGGGAACTCCACAGCCCCCTGGCCCGGAGCCCACGCGATGGGCAAGGAGTCGTCTTCGGTTGCGTCGCCCGCACCTTCGAAGCACGGCCACCCCGCTCGGTCCGGGGACTCGGCATCGAGCGTGGCAAGCCGTTGTGCATTGGGGACGCCATCGTCGTTGACCTCCTCCGGGTCGAGCACAAAACCCAGCACGTGGTGCAGGATCGCGTCGTTCCCAGGGATGACGTCGTAGCCCGTGAGGAAGCCGTCGGTCGCATGGCCGGGCTCGATGAGGAAGCACCGATACTCGTCGAACTCGGCGAGTGGGCCGCCGACGATCTCGGGCATGAAGTTGGGTGTTGTGTAGTCGGTCGCGCCCTCCAGCTCACTGGACTGCGGCGTCTGCAGGTCGTCGCGTGGGGCACCCTCCAGCTGATCCGACTCGGCCCACTGCGTGATGGTGTCGATAGCTTCTGCCGACAGCGCCCGCGAATCGGCAAACTCGCCGCAGCTCCCGTCACTCGTCGCCAGCCACGGGGGCATCGAACGCTCGCTGATCGCGAGCTGGCTCGCCGCAGCCCAGGTCACCGCGTCGGCATAGTTGTCGAGGGCAAAGGGGGCGATGCCGCCGTCTCGATGGCACGTGACGCAGTTGTCGAAGTACAGCGGCGCGACGTCGTCCCAAAAGGTCATTGCAGACCCGCCCCCGGTCTCGTCGAGGCCGTGGTCCGCGTCATGGGAGGCGTCGCCGCTCTCACCGCCCGTGCCGCCGCTGGTGCCGTCGTCGGCCGTGGAAGAAGCATCGTCGCCGCAGGCGGCGAGCGAGAGAGTGAATGCGATCGTGACGAAGAGAGCTCTGTTCATTGGTTTTGCTCGAGCGTGCGCAAGGCGGAAAAATCAGCAAGTGTCCACGTGTTGAAGCCGTGGTTGTGAAGATGGAAGGTGACGTCCTCGTCGGCGTAGGCGCCAAACGGGGCGGCGAACTCGAAGCGGCGACTGTCGGCCGGGCCGGGAATCGCGACGGTGGTCTCCCACAGCGGTTGCCCACCCACGAACAGCGCCAGGTGGCCGGTTGCGGGCTCCGTCGATGCCAGGCTGGCCCACCACGTTCGCACCACGATGCGATCGCCAGCCTCAAAGCCGCCGACCAAGGGGGTTGTCAGCGTGATGTAGTTGCACTGGCCCGTGTCGGCTTCGATCCCTTCACCCACGACGTGCCACGGGTGGGGTGAGCACATGACCGATTCGGGCCGATGCTCGGGCAACGGGTCCTCCTCCTCGGCAGCCAGCGTCCAGCCCGACGGGTTCGTCAACCCCGCCCAGTACTGCGAAACCTCGGGCTCGCCTTCGGGCTCGTCGGGGAGCTCGGCGCAGCCCATCACAAACAGGGCCAGTGCCATCCGGGGCACGCGCTGGAGTGCACGCTTCATGCGGTGGACAAACACCGCGCCCGCGCGGGAGTGTCACTCGGCGGCGCGAAATCGTGTTGGCGAAAAGGCCTGCCCTAGAACACTCGGTGCCGCGATCCCACAGTCCGGGGAGGCCGGAGTGATTTTCGGACGCTAGCGCGGTGGAACCGGATGTGCAGCGAGCCAGCTATCGACGGCTTGCTGGTCTTGTCCGGTCAGCTGGGCACGCGCGAGCTGTGCCAGCGTCACGGCGCGGGCCTGCTCGTCGACGCCCCACAGCGCGCGCGCCAAGGCAAAGCGGGTCTCGCCAACCTCCTCGGGTGTACTGCTGGCCTCGCGGATCTCCAGCGCCCGTTGAAGGTGGGTCACGGCGCTGGGACCCTCGCCGCGTTCGAGCAGTGCTCGGCCCAGCGAGGTGAGCGGGTGGGCGACATAGGGGTGCTTGGGGCCGAGGGCGGCGTCGAAGATCCGCACGGCGCGTTTGTTGAGCCGCACGGCCTCGGCCCAGTCGCGCCGCTTCTCTGCGATGAGCCCCAAGTTGGTCAGTGAGCTGGCGGTGTGCGGGTGGTCGGCACCGACGGTCTCTTCGCGAATCTCCAGAGCGAGCTGGGCGTGCTGCGCTGCTCGTTCAAACTCGCCTTTGGCGAGGATCGCCGAGGCGAGATTCCCCAAAGACAGCGCCGCGTCGGCACTGCGCTCGCCAAACGCGTTGGTTCGGATCTTCAGCGCGCGCGCGTGGGTCTGCTCCGCCTGATCGTACTTGTGAAGGCGTTCGTACAGCACTCCGAGGCCAGTGAGGGCGGTGGCGACGCGGGGGTGCTCGCTGCCGTACGACACCGCGAAGTTCTCGAGCGCGTGCTCGAAGAGGACTTGCGCCTGCTCGTAGTCACCGTCATGGATGTGCACGCTGCCGAGGTTGTTCTGGGTCGCGGCGAGGTGAGGGTGCTCGGCGCCCAACAACGCGGTCTGGATCTCCAACGCGCGGGTAAACGCGATGCGTGCGGCCTCGTAGTCGCCGCGACCCGATTCGATCCCGCCGAGTGTGAGCAAGTATGACGCCTCCACGGCTGTGCCCGCCCCGTGGCGTGCCACGGCAGCCGCGGCGTGACGTGCCCAGACCAAGCCTTCGGCGTGCTTGGCCTTGCGGTAGCCGACGATAAACGCGACTTGGGCGGCCGCACGGGCCGCAATCTCGTCATGGTGAGCCCCGATCGCCGACAGCGCCGTCTCACTGAGCACGGCTTCGGCGGCGTCGAGGTCTCCATCTTCGTACAGGCCCCGCCCGAGCGCGTCGTTGGCCTCGAGCACGCACGGCGTGTAGCCGTTTTGCTCCGCGAGTTGTACGGCGTGCCTCGCCACCCTCAGTGCATCCGGCGTTCGCCCTGCTGCCAGCAAGGCATTGGCGCGGGCTATCTCATCGCGTGTAGCCGCCACCGCGGGCGCAACGTCGGGCGGTGGAGGCTGGAGTCGTGCCTGCAGGGCATCAACGTCGCGGCAGCCTGCGACGGGCGTCAGCTTGGCGGCCGCATCGGTCGCGCGCGCCACAACCCCGCGGTCGGCTTCAGCAAAGACTTCGACGGTGGCCGCGAGCTCGCCGCGCCGCCGCGCAAGGCACGAGCGCTGCAGGTCGTGCACCGCCGAAGGGGCAGCCCGGGCTGCTTCACAGACGTCCGCCTCGAGGCGCGACCACTGCTCGGCCTGCGCATCGAGCCGCGCTGCGGCGAGTTCGAATGACTGCTCCGCATAGCTGACTTCTGTGTCCACGAATGCCTGGTGCATTTGCTCGCGGTGCCGCTCATCCCAAATGCCCGCCAACTCTGTGCCAGCTGGGGCGCACTCTGGTTCGGTCTCGCCCGGGGGCAGAGCCAGGAGTACCGCGGCGATGCCCGCCGCGGCGGCCCCTGTGCCCACCACGATGCGCCCACGTTTGGTCGTCCGCATGCCCGCCGCAATCTCGGCGAGCAGTGCGTTCATCGACGGCCATCGGTCGTTCGCCTCAGCTGCCAAGCCGCGGATGAGCGTGCGCCGCAGCCACAGGGGGACATCGGAATCCGGGGGCGGCGGGGTGATCTCAGCCGAGTGGATCGCTGTCCGCAGCTCGCGGTGGTTGACTCCTTGGAAGGGGGGGTGGTCGTACAGCAGCCGATACACCGTCACGCAAAACGCAAACTGGTCGCTTTTGGCGTCGACGGTTTGCTGTGTGTACTGCTCGGGCGCCATGAAGCCCGGGGTCCCAACGACGGAGCCCGTCTCGGTGAGCGAACCGGCAAGCTCGCCGGACCGCTCCAGGACAGACGCGGGGGCGCCGGTCGACGCCGCGCCTGCGGCAATCGCGATCCCGAAATCCACGACGCGGACTCGTCCGCGCTCGCCGACCAGGACGTTGCCCGGTTTGAAATCGCGGTGCACAAGCCCCACGGCGTGGGCAGCCGCGAGCCCCCGTCCCGCCTGCCCGGCCAGCAGCATGATCTCGCGCCAGGAAGGGGAGTTCTGTCGCACCCACGTGTCGATCGTGTGCCCCTGCACGTACTCCATCGCGACGAACATCAAGCCGTCGATTTCATCCACTTCAAAGACCGAGACGATGTTGGGGTGCTGCAGCTTGGCCAGCGACTGTGCCTCGCGGTGCATCCGGGCGCGGCCGGACACCCGCTGCGCGGGCTTCAACAGTTTCAGAGCGACCTTGCGATCCAACTCTGCGTCGTAGGCGGCCACGACGATGCCCATCCCGCCGCGCCCCAGTTCTTCGAGGAGCATGTAGCGGCCCAGCCGTGTCCCGAGGCGCATCCGTGCCCAGGTGTCGTCGTCATGGGGTCGTTCGGCGGCCAACGCTGAACTTGAGGGTGCCCGGGTCAAGCACGGCGCGACAAGGTGAGAAGCAGCGCCTGGAGTGGGACATGTACTCGCCGGACGCGACAACCTGAGTACGTGCACACGAGAGGAGGGCCCGATGTCCGTTGCGATGAAGCGGCCGCCCACCGAGGTGGCGGAAACAGGGCCGCCCGCTGCACAAATTCGGGGGCGCATCGTGCGCGAGGCGCCTGTCCGCGGCGTGGCTCGCTAGCACCCAAACGGGAACACGAGCGGCAGCGACGCGGGGTCGGTGGCCGCGACCCGGACGGCTGCGAACGTACTCCCGTTCAGGTCCAACATGAGCGGCACGGTGATGTCTCCCGTCAGGTTGCCGCATGCGTTGTCCGCGTCCACCCAAGAGCCGCTGAGCACAATGTTTGCCAGTTCAATGTCGGCCCCCGTGATCGGATTGGTCTCGCCCGCGACCGAGACGTTGCCGACGCCGATTGTAAAGGAGCCGTCGTCTCCGACCGCGACGTCGTCGATGACAAGCGGCGCGCCCGAGAACTCTCGGGGCGTGGTCGTGCTCATGACGTCGAGGGTGAGCGGCTGCATCTCGACATCCATGAGTCCAGCCAGCGCGCCCACCACGTTCGGCGTGTAGTCGACGCTCAGAACGTACTGCAGCGGGTGCGTGGGATCGACGACGGTCGTCGCCGCCAGGAGGTAGTCGCCGGAAGGGTCGAGGCCTTCAAAGCCGGTTGTGCCCGTGTCGTCGGTCGAGCCTGAGTCGCCGGTCGTGCCCGAATCGTCGGTCGCGCCTGAGTCGCCAGTCGTGCCGGAGTCGCCAGTCGTGCCGGAGTCACCGGTCGTGCCCGAGTCGCCCGTGTCGGAGCCCGTCGTTGTCCCCGGTGAACTGGTCGATCCGGTTCCGTCGGGCGTCGGCATCCCCGTGTCGACGCCTGGGCCTGGCGTGGGTCCATCGGCGGTCATCGTGGTCGCCGTCGTGCCGCCCGAGCCGCCCGTGTCGCCCGCACTTGTTGAGGCGGCATCATCGCCGCATCCGACCGTGAGCCCGCAGCAAACCAAGAGTCCAATCCATCTAGCCATCCCGCGATACTACTTGTTTCCGCTGAGTCTGCCACCGAGGCGGCCGAACACGCGCAGGCGATGCCGCCGCGCCCTGGAGAGGACCGCCGACGGTTTCGGGGCGACGCCAAGGAGCGTAGGTGGAACGCGGCGCGGGGTCCGAGTTCTGGTGCGCGCAGCGAGCTTGTGGTCGGATGCGTCGTCACTGACCAGACGCGGCGCTAACCCAACCGGCGTCTGATTGCCGCGGGGACGTCCGGTCGGGACTGGGTCGGTGTCCTGAAACGGGCCGCGGCCGAAGGCTGCGCCTGAACTTGAAGCGGCCAGGTGAACCGCCGAGCGAAGGAGCTCCGCGGCACTCGACCACGCAGCTCGATCCCACCCAAACCCGTGCGACGCGTGACTCTCTCGCGACGTCGTTAGTCTCTCCGACGGGCACCGACAACAGCGCAACCATCCGGTCGGCGCAGACGGCACCGCGATGAACGTTACGGCTTGCGGCGGCCCTGAGACCTCGGGTCTGTGCCGTACCCTGGCAGCACCCTTTGGCGCCCGTGGATGGCGCGACGCTTGGTCTGGAACGCGACCACCCGCGGCGCACATCGGCCCAGGCTTGTTCGACCGGAAATCGCTATATCTGCTCGCGAATGCGCAGCTGTGCCCAAGCGAGGGTTTCGTCCCAATCCGCAAAAAGGGCCTGCTCGACGGGGGGCGGCGCAACGCGGTTGATGAACTTGACGGCCCCGCGAATCAGCGCCGACGGCACGCACATCGATGTGCAGACCATGTGGCGCCGCATGGTCTCGCCGTTGCCGTTGACCCACTTGCCGATCTGCTTGAGCAGGCCGACGGGAGGCATGGAGAGGTCCGTGGTGCGCAGCGCCAAACCAAACCGGCTGCCGGCGTCGAAGTGACGATGGCTCATCGCGACGTACGCGTCCCAGTCGTCTTGGCCAACCGCGTCGCGGAAGTGCACCAAGACCAACGGGAACTCGCTCTCGTCGATTTCGATCACCGCGGCAAGGATACCAAGCGAATCGACACGCGGGCGTGACGGCCGTTCCTACCCGGCGGACGGCGCGGGCGCTTTCACGCCAAGGGCGCGTGCGACAAACTCGATCTCGCTCCTGAATCCGGGACGGAGCTTGGCAAGCCGGGAAACGGCTGCCATGCGAGATGCCTCGTCGCTGGCATCCGTTAGCGCCCGCGCGGCGGCGCACAACGCAACAGGGTAGGGGCTGATGAACTTATCCTCCGGACGCGTCCGCATAACTGCGAGGACGTCGTTGTTGGTGTCGCCGCCCAACACCAGCCAGCAACTCGCCTGCCAGGCCCGTGGCCGGTCGGGGGTGCCGAACGACTGCGTGTACAGGGCGCGTGCCGCCTCGATGCTTCCCAGCTGGATCAGGACGGCCATTCTCGAGATCCTGACCTGCGGCTCGATCCAGGTGTCATCTTCGGAGATCAACTCCAGCGCCGCATCGGTCTCGCTCAGCGCGTTATCGAGATCGCCCTCGATCTCGGCGAGCGTCCCGCGCCCGAGGTGAACGAGAGCCTTGTCGGTCGCGCTCACGGCCTGCGGCCGTCGCAGGTGCCGCTGCTCAACCTGTGCCAACACCGTGCGGGCCGCATCGGCCTGGCCGAGATAGGCCTGAGTGATGACGATGGCGATGTCGTCGTACGTCGCTTCGCCGTGATGCTCGCCCCGGTTCTGTGCCTTGATACGAGCCAGCTCGATGAGCTCGCGCACGACCGTCTTCGCGTCGCCGTCGGCCTCGGCGATGACGATCCGCCAACTTCGGGTCGCGATCGCACGGCGGTGCCCCTCGGGATAGCGGTCGCCCCACGCGGCCTCCGCGGCCTCCACCAGCGCCATCGTTGCGTCCCGATTGCCGCGGCTCCACTCCAGGCTGGCGATGTTGAACCAGAGGTCTCCGCGGAGCTCGTCTCCTGCGGTGCCCATCTGCTCTGTCAACGGTACGGCGGCTTCCAGAATCTTGCGGGCGCCGTCCAGGTCGCCGGCCAGCTGGGGACACTCGTACGCGTTGAGTGCCAGGGCAACGCGTGCACCGTGCGTCGCGCCCGCTCGTGCCTGCGTCGCGGCGGCAACGCCGTACCACCGCGTGCATTCGGCTGCGTTCGCTCGGCTGCCGTGGATCATCATGATCCGCTCGGCTGCCTTGGCCTGGACCCTCAGGTCGCCGGCCGTGATCCCCTGCTCGTAGGCCCGCGCCGTCAGCGGCTCGGCACCATCGACGTCGACGGCCGACAGCTTCGCAGCGCCCAACGCTACCAGCGCCCGCCCGAGTAGATACGGGTTGCCGAGCCGCTCTGCTATCTCTAGCGCGCGCTCTCCATCGGCCGTGGCCTTTTTGAGCTGGCCCACAAGCCGGTGAACGCCAGACCGGGCCTCGAGGCTGAGAACCTCGAACACCTCGTCGGCAACGTTGGGGTCGGCCAACAGTCCGTCGAGACTCTCGATGCTCGGCCGTGTCAGACAGACCGTGGGGTCCTCCAAGACGCGGGTCACGTCGCTGTCCAGGACGACGTCGGGAGCCGCGACCGCGGCATCAACGAGTGCTTCGAGCGCCTGCTCGCCTTGATGCAAGCACAGGCGGCGGCGATCATCGGCGCTGGACGGCGCGGCCTGACGAATCTGGCACGCTTCGTCGAACGTCGCAGCCCACTGTGCCGCGTGCTCGTCGAGATGGTCGAGCACCCGAGCGACGTACCGATCGGGTAGTCCCGGCGTGCCGTCTCGTGTGGCAGCACCCAGCCCGGCACGAATCTCGGGGTTCCACACCGTTGCGATCGCAGCTTGCCCGCCATCGCAGGGCGCTGCGGGAGCAGGAGACACGGCGATGACCGTGGCGCCCACCGCCCCGCCCACTGCACCCAGCAGCCCGAGCCGCCGCAACGTTCGCGTACGTCGGTCTGGGTCGAGCTCGGCCAGGAGTGCTTCCATCGAGGGGAACCGCTCCTCTTCGGACTTGCTCAACCCGCGGAGTACCGCCCGACGGATCCGAGGAGGCACACCCGACCGGGGGATCTCGACCAGGGTGCCGCTGACGACCGAAGCTCCGATCTCGACGATCGTGTCGCCCGCAAACGGGCGCGTGCCCCACAGCGCCTCATGCAGCGCAACGCAAAACGCGAACTGGTCGGCGCGTGGGGTGACGACGCCGCCCGCGTACTGCTCGGGTGCCATGTACGCGGGCGTCCCAACCACACGCTCGTCGGTCTCGTCCTCCCCTTGAATGGCCGACGCGAGCCCGAAGTCTCCGACTTTGGGTCGCCCCTCGGCGTCAAACAAGACGTTGGCTGGCTTGAAGTCGCGATGCACGAGACCCGCGCGGTGGGCTGCCGACAACCCCTGACCCGCTGCGATGAAGTCCTTCAACGTCTCGTGCATTGGCCGGACGGGTCGCATGCGGTCGGCCAGGGTCCCCCCGCGAAGGAACTCCATCGCGATGAACACGCCGCCGTCGAAGACGCCAACGTCATGCACCGTCACGACATTGGGATGCGAGACCTTCGCCATCGCTTGCGCCTCGCGTTTGGCGAGGTCGTTGTCTGCCGGCCGACCCGTGACCAGCTTGAATGCGACGCGCCGATCGAGCTCTTCGTCGTACGCCGCCAGTACCGTCCCCATGGCGCCGCGTCCGATACGCTCCAGTAGGACGTACCGCCCGTGTCGGTCGCCGGGCCCCAGCGTGGGGGCGTCGCGCTCGCGCCTCCCATCGGTCCCTGTCGCTGCAACCGTGGCCTCGGCATCGTCGAGGGACTGCGATGGCGTCGATGCCATGGGGCGTGCAGCATAGCAGCGGCGTCGAGGCGGTCGAGGCGTTGTTCCCGCGACTCACAGGCCATGCCGCACGCGCTACCCTTGGACAATGCCGTGGCCGCAACCGTTCACCCGCCTCGCGCTCACGGGGGCCCTCGCGCTTTGTTCCGTCGTCGCCTCACCGACGCCGGCTCGCGCCTGCGGTTGGGACTACGAGACCTATCACGCTGAGGCGCGCTCGATGCCGTGTGTGTTCGACGCCCTGATGGGCTATTGGCCCAAGCACACCGACGCGTACTACGAGCGACGCATCGAGGCGTTCGACCTCGGGCTGGCGTGGATGCCGGACTGGACCGATGGCCTCGATGCCAAGGGCATCTCGCTCCTGAAGCTGGGTCGCTTGCCCGAGGCGGAAACCGTCATGAAGCGCCGACTCGACATCGCTCCGGATGCCTACCCGAGCCACGCCAACTTGGGCACGCTATACACGTTTACGGGGGCGTACGACGACGCGCTGCGGCATATCGACCGCGCCATGAAGATCGAGCCGGAGGCGCACTTTGGTCGCGAGCAGTATCACCGCGATCTGGTCGACTATCTACGACGGGGCAAGGCGGACCCCGCGGTATTCACCAAGGAGACCTTCGTGGGCATCGCACCGACGCCCAACCAGCGCGCGCAGGGATCAAAGGCCCTGTGGACGCGGCTGGGGGTGAACGAAGACGCTGTCGATGCACTGGTCGCAATGCTCACAGTGTACGGCGCGGACGAACTCGCCGAGGTTTACTTCGCGCTCGGCGAGTTGCTCGCCACGCGGGGAAACCGTCGGCTGGCCTACACTGCCTACCGACGCGCCAAGGAGCTGGGGCATCCACGGGCCGCGACTGCGAAGCGGGCGATGAGCGACATCGATGCGGCCTTGCGCAAGAGCTTTTACAAGGGGACTGGCCGCAACGGGTATCGGCGCGGGCACGGCCCCATCCGCCAGCAAGACATCTACCGCGGCATCGGTCGCAAGTACGCCCACGAGCGCGGCGGAGCCAAGGCGCTGCAGCGCGACTACGCCGCTTGGGAGAACGCGCAGCTGGCCAAGGAGCTGCCGGTATGGACGCAAGCGGGGCTCGATGAGGTTTACGCGCACATGCACGACGTGCGCCGCCGTTGCAAAGCCCCCCGCCTCATCGACGATCCACTTGCGCCCCTGGCCGGTCAGGACCGAGCCGCGGGTCAACCCGGCGGTGAGGTCGCGGCGCAGCCAAGCGAAGACGCGCCCATCGCCAAGGAGCGAGACCAGTGAGGCCGTTCGCCCTGTGCATGCTTGTGTGGGCATTGGTTCCGGCCTGCGATCAACGGGCCGATGTCGGCTCACGTGCCGAGCCAGCGGGGACCGACCCGGTGAGCTCGCCGTCGCCCAAACCGTCTGCCCCAGTCGATGGGGCGGCCCCTCTCCAGCCTGCCAAACGGGCCGAGATTGATGCCGCCGAGACCGACGCGGTGCCAAGCGTGGAGGCACAGGCCGCCGCGTTGGTCAGCGCCATGGAGAGTCTGGGCAAGACGCACACCCAACACGCGGACGATTGCGAGGCTCTTGCGGCCGCGCTCAACAAGTTCGTCTCCGAGCACGGGGCCACGTTCGAGGCCCAAACTCCACAGGTGCAGGCGTGGATCGACGGCGATGCCGCCACACGCACCCGCCTGCGGGCCGCGATGGAGTCGGTGATTACAGGCGGCATGGGCTGCCGCGACCACGCCGCCATCCAAGCGTTCTACGCCGCTCGAAAGCCGACCGCACAGTAGCGCTCGCGACGTTGTATTGTTGAGCGCGTGGGGGGTCCGCCGCGCGCATGGTCGACTTGACCGAAGACGATACGCTTGTGGGCAGCCGGACGGATTCCGGTGCGGTCGGTCAGGCCAAGTCCCTCAAGCGCGGGGCGGCGGTCGGACGCTACGTCATCTTGGATACCCTCGGGGCCGGCGGCATGGGTATCGTGTACGCCGCCTACGACCCCGAGCTCGATCGCAAAGTCGCGCTGAAGCTGCTCCGTGGAGCGTCTGAGGATGCCGCACGAGGGACCGAAGGGCGTCAACGACTGCATCGCGAGGCAAAGGCCATGGCGAAGCTGAGTCATCCCAACGTCATCGCCGTCCATGACGTCGGGACCCACGAGGGAAGGGTCTACGTCGCGATGGAATTCGTGGACGGCGGAACTTTGGGGGCCTGGCTCGCAAAGCGTGACCGCAGCTGGAAAGAGATCCTGGCAACGTTCCTTCAGGCCGGTCGAGGGCTTGCCGCCGCCCATGCGCGCGAACTCGTGCACCGAGACTTCAAGCCCGACAACGTCATGCTCGGAAGTGACGGCCGCGCGAGGGTGCTCGACTTCGGGCTCGTCCGCCCAACGGGCGCGCCGCCAGAGGTCAGTGATGGGTTGGTTTCGCCAACGGTGGACACGACGACCAGCGAGCTGACCGTCGCTGGCGCGGTGATGGGCACGCCCGCGTACATGGCACCCGAACAACACTGCGGCGCGGAGGCTGGGCCCGCCGCCGACCAGTTCTCATTTTGTGTCTCCCTTTGGGAGGCGCTGTTCCAAGAGCGACCGTTCGCGGGCGAATCATTGGCGGAGCTGGTCACGAACGTGACCGAGGGCAACATTCGCGAGCCGTCGCACTCCGGGCCGCCGCGATGGCTGCGTCGGGTCCTGGAGCGTGGACTGAGTGTCGGCGCAAGCGGCCGGTGGCCGTCCATGGTGGCGTTACTGAGCGCACTCGAGGGCGGCCATGCGCGGACGCGGCGACTGCAGGTTCTGGCCGCGCTGGGCCTTGTGGCGGCCTGTGGCATCGCGACGTTCGGTCTACAGCGTCGCGACCGCGCCCTCCGGTTGGCCGCATGCGATGACGAAGGCGCTACGGTCGACACGTTTTGGAACGACGAGACGCGGGCCAGCGTGCGTCGCGGCCTGCTGGACAGCGGTGCCGGTCACGCCGAACAAACCGCGGGCAAGCTGCTCCCGCGTCTGGACGCCGTGGCCGAGCGGTGGCGAGCTGCAACGACCCAAGCGTGTACGCGCGCCACAGTGGAAGCGTCGTTCACGGCTGAGCAGCTCGCGCGCGCCCGTTGGTGCCTACAAGGTCGCCGCGACCGACTCGAGGCACTTGTGGGTCGGCTACGCGAAGCGAGCGTGGAAGGGGTCTCGAACGCCGTCGGCGCTGCGGCGAACCTGCCGCTGGCGAGTGAGTGTGTGGACGACGATGTGCTGACGCATCGTCCGGCTCCGCCTCCGGGGGTGCGGGATGAGGTTGCATCGGTGCGAGCGGCACTGTCGCGCGCGGTGGCGCTCCGCACTGTGGCCGCATACGGCGAAGGGCTTGAGGTGGCCCAAAGTGCACTCGAACGGGCGCAGCGGATTGGTTGGCCCACCCTGACCGCGCAGGCGGGGCTGGCGGTCGGGGAACTCCTGCACAAAACGGGGAAGTCCAAAGATGCCGAAACGCACCTCGAGTCCGCGTTCTTCGAGGCGGAGCCTGCGGGCGCAAGCAACACGGCGTTGCGGGCGGCGGTGGAATTGGTGTTCGTGGTTGGCGTGGGTCAGGCTCGTCATGGCGACGGGCTGCGCTGGTCAAAACTCGCTGGGTTGATGCTCCGCCGAACGAGCGATCTCCGAGGGCTGCGGCGAGCTTCTCTGCTCAACAGCATCGCTGCGATCCGCGGAGCGATGGGCGAGTACGACGAGGCGTTGAAGCTGCATCGCGAGGCGCTCGAGCTGCGGCAGGCCGCGCTTGATGCCGATGATCCGATGGTGGCGCAGACGCTCAACAACATGGCGATAAACCACCAGGAGGAGGGGGAGTATGACGCTGCGATGCGGCTTCACAAACGCGCCTTGGCGATCCGTGAGCGGGGCCAGGGTCCCGATCACCCCGTGGTCGCACAAACCCTGAGCAACCTTGCGATCGTTGAGCGACAGAGCGGACAGCTGGACGAGGCGCTCAAACACAACACGCGCGCGCTGACGATCCGCCGGAATGCGCTTGGGGCGATGCACCCACTCGTGGCGGCGAGCTTGAACAACCTCGCGGTGCTCTACAAGGATCTGAAGCGGTACGGCGAGGCTCACCCGCTGTACGAAGAGTCGCTCGCGATCAACGAGAGTGTTTGGGGCGCCGAGCATCCCAGTGTGGCGACGTGTCTCAACAACCTTGCGGCCCTCAACGCGCTGACCGGAAACGTCGATGAGGCCCGTCGGCAATACACACGCTCCGTGGTGATCTTCGACCGGGCGTTTCCGAACGGGCATGTTTTGGCCGCGCACCCACTGCTTGGCCTCGTGAAAATCGCGCCGGACGACGGCCCCGTCGACGATGCTCTTGCGTGGGCAGAACGTGCGCTGGCGTTGCGCGAAGCAAACCCCGTGGCGCCCCTGCTGCTGGCTCGGGCACGTTTCGCGGTCGCGACGCAGCTTGAGCGTGCGGAGCCAGGTTCGGCGCGCGCGCGGGAACTCGGCGACAAAGCACTGGCTGCGTATCGAGCGATCGGTGGGACCGATGCCACTGAGGCCGCCGAGGAGGTCGCCCAGTGGCGTGCTGCGCTGCCCGATCGTGATGCCGTCGCCGCGCCGCCGAGCGACAGCCAGTGACGGGCACGGGGTGGGCTAGGGACACCCCTAGCCCGTCTTCTTGCTGACCTTGGCCAGGCGCTTTTCGGCTTTGGGGTGACCGAGACTCTTGGCCTTGCTGTATTGCATCTTGGCTTCGGCGTACTGCCCCTTCTTGAACAGCGCGTCGCCCAGCGAGATGCGGTAGTCGGACTTCGACGGCGATTTTTGGATCGCCTTGCGCAGGTACTTGATAGCGCCTGCGTAGTCGCCGGAGTTGAAGTGGATCTTGCCCAAAAGCGCGGCGGCGGCGTGGCGTTTGGAGTCCAGCGCGAGCGACTGCTTGAGCAGCTTTTTGGCGCCGCCGATGTCGCCCGACCCGAACGCGGCTTTGCCCTCGGCGTAGAGATCTTTGGCGCGCTTGCTGGGTGATGGTGCGGCTGGTTTTGGCTTGGGTTTCGGCTTGGGCTCGGCCGCGGGGGGCGGCTCGGCGACCGGGGGCTCCGCTGCTGGCGGGGGCTCAGCGACCGGGGGCTCGGCAACCGCGGGCTCCGCGGCCGGAGGAGGTTCGGCGATCGGCGCAGCCTCCACGGCTGGCGGCGGATCGTGCACGGTCGGTGCTGGCGTTGGATCGACCGCCTCGGGTCCCGGGGCCGCCGCGGGTTCCACCACAGCAACCGAGGGTGGGGTTACCTCGGCGATCGGAGTCGGTGGCGTTGCAGCATCGGCAGCGGTGGGGGGGACGACGACCGCGTCGGCCGGAGCGCTGTCCTCGGGCGTCTGTACACTCGCTGGGCCGGCAGCGAGCTTCGTCTCTTCGCGCGGCGGCTCGCCGCTGGGCAGGAGCATCCAAATGCCGACAGCGACCGCTGCCGCGAGCCCAAGTCCCGCCCCAAGCAGTGGCCAAGGGACACCTCGCTTGAGGTCCTGAGTCGGCGGGGCTTCGACGGGCGGGAGGATCTCAACGACCGCGGTGTTCTCGACGACCTTGACCGGCGGCAGCTGGACGGGCTCTTGTTTGACCGCAACCTTGGGCGGCGAGATGGCCTCGGCGACCTGCGTGACGCGCTCGTCGAGGGCGTCGGGCCGAGGCGTCGGCGTCGAGACCTGGGTCCTGCCGACCACGACACCGCTCACCTGAGTGACCGGCTCATCTCCAGCGTACGGGGCCTCGACCTTGGGCGGTGGCGTGAGCGGGGCGGCCCGGATCTGCGTCACCTCCTCGTCTTCGTACAGCGGTGCTTGTCCGCCCGAGGTGGGTTGGTTCCTCGGTTCGGGCTCCTCGTAGGGCGCGCTCGGGACGAGAGACTTGGGTATCGGGAGACGTGCCTTGGCGGGCGCTGGAGCGGGAGGGACGAGCCGCTTGGGGAGACCGCTGCCCCCCGGCGCCGGCCGGGTCAGCGCATTTTCGGCGTCGGCGGATCGGCCGCCTGGTGCGTCCGGGATGAGGGTGTCGCCGGCGGCTGCCGCGGGGCGGCGCAACCCGGGGCGTTCGGCAGTCTTGGAGTCTTCGTCGTGGGACAAGCCCGCCCGCCTACCGATAGGCCGGGAGAGCGGACCGGCGCCAGGAGCGACGAGGTCGGGGGTGATCCGCGGGTCACTTTGAGCGGGCGTCGTTGGGGCGCTCGAACGGAGCCCGGCTGACGTTGCGGCAGCCGGGCGTGCGGTCGGCCTGGCGTCGGGGGTAGGGATCCTTGAGTACAGGCCAGCGGAGCCTTTTGCGGGGTCGGGTCGTTCGGCCACGGGGGCGTTGGTGACACCGCTGAAAGGTGTCGGCGGTGGCTTGATCCGAGCGGCGCCCAGGAGTGGGGCCGGACGGATTCTCGGCGAGAGGGCCGCGGCTCCGATCCGGGCGCGCGGCCGGTCGCTCGCCGTGGAGGCCGGCGCCTTCACGATCTCGTACGGGCCGGACGGAATGGTCGGATCGCTGCCGGAGCTCGCCGGGACATGCTTGAGCATCGCGGCCGTACCCGATTCGCCCACCGCGGGGAGTCGATCCCACGGCGTCGTGATCTTCATCGCCTGCTGCGCGGCAAACAGGGCCCGCTCGAGCTCCGCCGCAGTCTGAAACCGATCGGCGGGGTCCTTGGACAGGCAGCGCATGACCACGTTGTTGAGCGCCGCGGGCACGTGCAGCCGAGCCGGGTCGTTCATTGCGTGCGCCTCGCGGACTTCGTCGGGCGTGCCCTCAAACACGGGTCGGCCCGCCAGCATTTGGTAGGCCAGTGCGCCCGTCAGGTAGATGTCGCGTTGTGGCTCGGCCGGCTCGGCGTCGAACAGCTCGGGGCACAGTGGCTGGAGGTCGACCTCGTGGTCGCCCATCCCGTCGGGCGTGATCTCATCGGCGAGGCCGAAATCGGTCACCCGCACCGCGTCTTCCCTGCCATCTCGGCGTTCGAGCAGGACGCTGGAGGCCGTGAGCGCACAGTGGGGCAGACCCATTTCGTGGGCAACGTGCAGCGCGTGACACACCTGCCGCAGGATCGGGATCGCGCGGGTCGGGGCGAACGGCCCCCTGGCGACCTCGTCGGCGAGGGGCACGACCTCGAGCATCGCGCCGGCCAACACCACCCGACCATCGGCGATGCGGCGGCCCCGAGCGATGGGGAAGATAAAAGCCGACTCCTGCTTTCGGAGGATGTTGCACGCGGCGACGCACGCCTTCATCGCAGCATCCGAGCGGGCCACGCCGGGTCGCAAGAACGTGAGAAGCAGCTGGCCGGCCCCGAGGTAGACGTCTGCCAGCGGGTGTCGCCACAGTGCAGTCAGCTTGCTCGCGCCGATGCTTTTCGCATCCGCAGCGCTGCCCAGGCCCCCGCTGGTTGCCGATCCCACCTGGACTACGGTTGCATACCCGAGCGGCACTGCCCACCCCGAAGGTCGACCGTGGGGTAGGTTTGGTACCTTCGTTGTCGGATATCGGGATGGTATCGTTGCCCCGATGCTGATGACCACGGCGGGAGCACTTGTGATCGGGGCCATCATGGCTACCGCTGGCCCCTCCAGCTCGGTCGTCGTGGCACCCGTTGAGCTCACCGGTGACGCCGCTCCGACGATGGCGTCGGCGTTGACGGGCGCGTCGTCGCGCGCCGTGACCGATGCGGGCGCGGCTCCCATCGACATGCCGTCGGGGTGTCAGGACGATGCCTGCGCGACCAAGGCTGCAGGCGCGTCGGGATATGTCCTGAAAACCATCGTCGACGCCCAAGACAGCGACTACGAGATCAGCGTGCGGTTGACCGATGGCGCGGGCAAGGTTGTGGACGAGCGCGGTGAGTCCTGCGAAATCTGCAACCACGAAGAGCTTGCCGAAGCATTGCAGGCGTTGGTGAGTGCGGCGATCGGCCCGGTAGCGCAAGCCGTGCCACCACCACCACCACCCGCACCTCCGCCGGCCCCAGCGGTCACGGCCGAGCCGAACGACGCGGGCGCCAAACCCAAGCCGTTGCGCGCCCTGGGCTTCGCCGGAGTTGGGGTTGGAGTGGGCTCGTTGGCCGCGGGCATCGCGTTGATCGTTCTCAACGAGCGACCGGGTGGAAGCTGCGATGGCGACAGCGTCGACGCCAACGGCGACTGCGAGTTTCGCTACAACACGCTCGGTGGCGGCGTTGGGCTCACCATCGGCGGCGCGCTGGCCGTGGGCGCGGGAGTGGGGCTGCTCATGTTGAGCCGCAACCACAAGCCCAAAAAAGCCAGTGACAAGGTCAGCTTGAGTGCGTCAGCGGGCGGCTTGCGGCTGCGGTTCTAGCGTCGGCGCGTTGAGCCGCGATGTGGAGCCAAGGTCGCATTTGCGATGTAGACCTCACCCAAACTGGGTTCCGGCCCTGGTCTGGAGTCCATGCCTCGACGTGCCCGTCCGCCGACGGTATATGCGACACATGCTTGGGCGGGGTGGATACCACGGGCTTGTCGGTTTGCTCGCAGTGTTGGGCGGCTGCGGCGGTAGCTCGGCGACGGCGCCCGAGGGTGGGTCGGACGACACGGGGGCGGCGACCCCGAGTGCAACGGCGGCGGACGGGTCCAGCGGCGGTGTCGGCGACGACGCGAGCACAGACCCTGACGACGCAAGCGGTGACGACGGCGACCCGGCAGCGCCGTGGGACCAGGGCTGGCGGATTCCGCCGAGCGAGCAGGTGCCTGGTGACGCCGACGCCGGCTACTGGTCGATGCTGAACGAGGGGTACGTCTCGTGCGGGATCCCCTTTTCTCTGTTTGGCGTCGCGCAGGGTTCGTTGGGCTCGTACGCCAACGGCGATCCGCTGCCCGGGCGCACGGGCCCCAACGCCGAGGTGCCCTACAACTGGACCGTCCATCTCAATGAGGATGGCGTTGAGATAACCTCGCTCAATTGTTTGGAGTGCCACGCTGGGGAGTTCAACGGCGAGTTGGTACTGGGCCTGGGCAAGGCCGATGCGGACTACACGGGTGCCGCTGGCGGAGCGCTCGCCAATATTGCGATCCCGCCGCTGCCCGTCCCGGGCATCGAAGAACTCATGGAGATGGCGGCGCGCTACCAGTCGATCGGCGACGACATCCGCATGTACACGGTCGGGAGCAATCCGGCCGACGAGATCGGCGTGATCCTGGGCGCCCACCGAGACCCGGACACCCTGGAGTGGCACGACGAACTGTCGTACCCGATCCCTGACATCGTCGCGCCCGTCGACACCCCGCCGTGGTGGCGTGTCGCCAAAAAGAACGGCTTCTTCTACAACGGCATGGCGCGCGGGGATCACCGCGGCACGATGATGTTTGCCTCGTCGTTGTGCACGGACTTGGTCGGCGAGGCTGAGGAGATCCTCAGCTACTTCAACGACATCAACGCCTACCTGCGCACGATTGAGCCGCCGACGTATCCGTTTGCGATCGACGAGGCGCTCGCGGTGCAGGGCGAGGGCATCTTCAATCGAGACTGTGGTGCGTGCCACGGCACCTACGCGGACGACCCGGCCGAGGAGACATATCCGAACCTGCTGCTGCCGATGAGTGTCATCGGTACCGATCCGTTGGTCGCGGCGCAGGCGATGGATCAGCCGTTTGTCGATTGGTACAACAGCTCATGGTACGGCGAGCTGGCGCCGCTGGTCCCCAACGACCCGTTCAGCGGATACGTGGCGCCGCCGCTCGACGGGATCTGGGCGACTGCACCGTTCTTCCACAACGGATCTGTGCCCGACATCTGGATGGTGCTCGACACGACGAGCCGACCGACGTACTGGCGCCGCGTCGACTACGACTCGACGAACTTCGACGAAGAGACCTTGGGCTGGCCGTACCTCGATGTGCCGTACAGCTGGGATGACGCGCCTGAAGACGAGCAAAAGCATGTGTTCGACACGACGAAGCTCGGGCACTTCAATACGGGGCACGACTTTGGTGACCACTTGACTATTGATGAGCGTGTTGCGGTCATTGAGTACCTGAAGACTATCTAGTCGTTTGGGGTGGGGCGCTCTTTGCGTCTGGGCGGCTTGTCTTTCGGGCGCTTGGGGGTGCTGGTTTTGCGGTTGCTGCGGTTGGGTGGGTTTCTCTTGCTCGGGAGGGCTTGGGCGGAGGGTGGTGTCGTCGTCGCTGCTTGACGCAGATCGCTTCCCACGTCGTGCTCAGAGCCGGAAACCGGTTGGGAAGGTTCGGTGCGTTTTTGAGCCCGACTCTTCCGCGCGCCGCGGGCCCCTTCTGCTGCGCGCTCCTCCTGCGTTTTAGGCCTCCGGTTTTTGCCGTTGCTGTGTTGGGGGGTTTTGTCTTGTTCGGACGGGGTTGGCGGAGGGTGGTGTGTCGTCGCTGCTTAACGCAGATCGCTTCCCACGTCGTGCTCAGAGCCGGAAACCGGTTGGGATGGTTCG
>Ga0316189_10001368_pt1 | contig 24311 bp, 22 predicted proteins | sample LowCovwburrow_MG_FD_204930 | JGI IMG/M metagenome (GOLD analysis project Ga0316189, IMG submission 204930) | Coastal sediment microbial communities from Maine, United States - Lowes Cove worm burrow | ecosystem: Environmental > Aquatic > Marine > Coastal > Sediment | place: USA: Maine... | reverse complement strand
TTATTGTTAACAATTATTACATTTGTGCCACATTAACATAAAATAAACACTAAACATTAACATTATGAAGAAAATTGTATTCGCATTGGCATTATTTGCCGGTATGACATTCACTTTTGCACAGACCGCAGATGAACTAAAAGCGCAACAGGCTCCTAAAAAGGATTCGATTGCTGCTATTCAAGGCAGGGTTGATGCCCTTCAAGCACAAATTGATGGCCTTCCAGGATGGAAAAAGGGTGCTTTTGGTACCATTGGCGCTAATTTATCAGGTTTTAACAATTGGTATGCCCAAGGTGCCCCAAACAATTCTTCAGGGAATATTGGAGCTACCGTAAATGCTTTTGCCAATCTTAATCGTGATAAATTCTTTTGGAGAAACTCAGGTAGCATAAACTTGCAATGGGTAAAACTTGACAATAAGGACATTAATACTGATGATGATAGTTTTAATGGTACTACGGATGTATTTAGTTTGAGTTCATTATATGGACGTAAGTTGAGTGAGAAATTTGCTATTTCGGGCTTAGCGGAATACCGAACAACACTTATCAATAATTTCAATGATCCCGGTTATTTGGATCTTGGTGTGGGTGCAACGTGGCTGCCAATCCCTGATATGGTTGTGGTGATTCACCCTTTGAACTACAACTTCGTATTTAGTAGTGGCGACAATGTTTTTGAATCTTCAATGGGAGCAAAAATTATGGTCGATTATACTAAACAATTGGGTGCCGTAAACTTTAAGACCAATCTTTCAATGTTCCAAAGTTATAAGAGCTCGGATTATTCAAATTGGCAATGGACCAATTCTTTTGGTTACACCCTGTGGAAAGGAATTGGTTTAGGATTTGAATTTGGTCTAAGGGACAACAAACAAGAAGCACTAAACTATGCTTTGACCGGACCTGTTCCCGATGCAACTGCAACATTTGACAACATTGACAACAAAATCCAAAGCTATTGGTTATTTGGGCTTAACTATTCCTTATAGAGAAATAACCTAGAAAAATGAAAGCCCTGACGATTCTGTCAGGGCTTTTTTTGTTAAGTAGGATCTGTAAAATTAGGGTTACAGTCAAAAATTACTCTTTTGGTTAAGCAATGTTTTCAAAGGGACATAATCATAAATACATGGCGAATGTAATTTCAAGCAGTTTCACCTCTAAATTTATGTTGTGAAGTGCCTCAATTTTGTTGTAAAACAGGTTAAAGTGTGTGGTGTGATCGATGAAATACCAATTTTCTACAAATTATAATTGGCATGTTTCACAATATATCAAAAAAAAGGCCCTGACGGTTTCGTCTGGGCTTTTTTTAGTAAAGTAGGTTTGTAGTATTGGGTATTAGCTTTTTGTAGGCTTAGTGTTCGCTTTGGGAAACTCACACTTCTTTTTTTAGGTTAAGTTCATGAATTGAATTGGGGTCAACACTATCACTTAATTACAATGTAAAGATATGTTGGTACCATCTCCTGCCCAAAATTATGTTGTGAACCATTGGCAAAATGTGGTGAAAAAATTAACGGTTAGGTTTCTCCGATGAACTACATTGTTTTATAGGGATAATGGAATAACACTGGTACTTAATACAAAAAAAAAGCCCTTTTTCCAAAGGGCTTTTTTAGTAAAGTAGGTTTGTAGTATTGGGTATTAGCTTTTTGTAGGCTTAGTGTTCGCTTTGGGAAACTCACACTTCTTTTTTTAGGTTAAGTTCATGAATTGATTTGGGGTCAACACTATCACTTAATTACAATGTAAAGATATGTTGGTACCACCTCCTGCCCAAAATTATGTTGTGAACCATTGGCAAAATGTGGTGAAAAAATTAACGGTTAGGTTTCTCCGATGAACTACATTATATTTTTGGCTTTGACCTTTTTAATACTGGTCTAAATGCTCAGGATATAGAAAATTATTGTACGGAAAACGAGTGACATGAATGTCCCTAACTACATTATAGACTTGCTTACGGAATTCATCGAGGTTTTCTTTGTTCAAAGCTGATATGAACAAAGCATTATCACCCATTCGCTGCATCCATGTGCTTTTCCAATCATCAATAGTAAAATGCTTGGTGGTTCTCTCAGTGATCAAATCATCATCATCGATAGTTTCGTGTTTGTATTGATCAATTTTATTGAAGACCATGATCGTCTTTTTATCGGCACTACCAATTTCACCTAATATTTTGTTCACAGAATCTATATGTTCTTCAAAGTTCGGATGCGAAATATCAACTACGTGCAGTAAAAGGTCTGCTTCACGTACCTCATCCAAGGTGCTTTTAAAACTTTCGACTAATTGCGTTGGGAGCTTTCGAATGAATCCGACTGTATCGCTCAATAAAAAGGGAAGATTGCCAATAACGACTTTGCGTACAGTGGTATCCAAAGTGGCAAAGAGCTTGTTTTCCGCGAAAACATCACTCTTACTAATTACATTCATAAGTGTGGATTTCCCCACATTGGTATAGCCCACTAGGGCAACTCGTACCAGCGCCCCTCTATTCCCTCTTTGGGTTTCCATTTGGCGGTCTATTTTGGTAAGCTTTTTCTTCAGTAGTGAAATACGGTCACGTACAATACGCCTATCAGTCTCTATTTCAGTTTCACCCGGTCCACGCATTCCTATACCCCCTTTTTGTCGTTCCAAGTGTGTCCATAGACCCGTTAGCCGTGGTAAAAGATATTCGTACTGTGCTAGTTCTACCTGGGTTCTTGAATAACTGGTTTGTGCCCTTTGTGCAAAAATATCGAGGATCAGACTTGTACGGTCTAAAATCTTACAGCGTAATTGCTTTTCAATATTTCGTTGTTGCCCAGGTGTAAGTTCATCATCGAAGATGACAGAACCTATTTCATGCTCCTCAACAAATTTCTCTACCTCTTGCATTTTACCACTCCCTATCAGTGTCTTGGGATTAGGCACATCTACACGTTGTACAAACCGCTTGGCGACTTCGCCCCCAGCAGTATAAGTTAGAAATTCCAACTCATCAAGATATTCGTTTACCTTTTCTTCATTTTGCGTCCTATTGATTACACCGATCAAGACAGCTTTCTCGTATTCTATCGATTTCTTTTCTATCATAGTTTGAATTAATATGCAAATTTACATAATACTGACCCAGCTATTTTTGTAAATTTGAATCCCCTTAAATAAAATGCATGGTATTTTCATTTTTCAAGAAAAAAAAGAAACCTAATCTTCATACGATTGCATTCTACAACCTTGAAAATCTTTTTGGTACGATTGATGATCCCAATACGATGGATGAGGATTTTACACCAAACGGATTTAAAAAATGGACACCAAAACGATACCGGAAAAAGATATATAAATTGGCTAAGACCATCTCCGAAATTGGTGTGGATTCTACAGAAAGACCACCTGTCTTGGTAGGGATTGCCGAAGTGGAGAATGAAAAGGCAATACAGGACTTGATCAATGCTGAGCCTTTACGCAAAACAGCTTACCACTATGTGCATTATGACTCACCAGATGAACGTGGCATAGATACCGGTTTGCTCTATCATAAAGACTATTTTGAAGTTTTGTTTTCTGAGCCCATTGCATTGATGGTTTATAATGCTGAAGGTGAAAGGGATACTACACGCGATATTCTATACGTGCATGGGAAGCTGAATGGTGAAGAAGTACATGTTTTTGTGAATCACTGGCCATCACGACGCTCTGGTGATATTGAAACGGATTATAAAAGGGTAGCGGCAGCTAAAACCATTAAACTTAAAATGACCCAGATTGAGGATCGGTTTGTAAGTCCAAATTATATTATCATGGGTGATTTCAATGATAATCCTGATTCCAATAGCATTCAATTGTTGGTAAAGGACTCCAATCTTTATAATCCCATGGAAAAACTTAGGTCTCCTGAACGCGGGAGTGCCAATTATAAAAGAAGCTGGAGCATGTTCGACCAGATTCTGGTCTCCCATAATTTTTTCAATTTTGAGAAAGGCACCCATAGTTTCGCCCATGCCAATATATTTGATGATAAACTTTTAACTGAATGGAAGGGAAAATATAAAGGAACACCATTTCGCACTTACGCCGGCCGCAAATACTTAGGAGGTTATAGTGATCATTTTCCAGTGTATATTCAGTTGAAATATAACGGTTAATGGCTAAACCACTCAAAATTAATCTTTGGTCAACTGACTTCCCCACCAATTGTTTTTTGGATCAAAGTCTTCAGACAAGAATTCCATTCGCTGCTCTTCCAGTTGTGGCCACTTCTTTTCAACTACATTTTTCAGATACGCATGCTCTTTTGTTGCATCATATTCAGGATCTTGCTTAGGGAATCGGGCACCGACCTTATTTAAATAACCAAAAAGGTCCTTGTTCAATTGTTGGACCAATTCAGGTCGGTCCTTAGCGACATCCAGGTTTTCCTCTAAATCATTCTTTAAATTGTACAATTCTTCTCTCCCGTCTTCATAATAGTGAATTAGTTTCCAATCCCCTTTACGGACTATTGAAGAGGGTTCACCTCCTTGATTGCCGTAGTGAGGATAGTGCCATATTAGGGATCTTTCATCCAATGATTTGTTTTTAAGTAGTGGTACGAGACTTACACCATCCAGGTGTTCTTCTGGTTTTAAATCTAGTCCGGCAAGTTCAAGTATTGTAGGGTAAAAATCGGTTCCTGTAACTGGGGTACTGGACAGTTCTCCACCTTTGGTCAACCCTGGGACCTTTATGAAATAGGGTTCTCGGATGCCACCCTCAAATTGATACCCCTTTCCTGCACGAAGTGGTAAATTTGATGTAGCAAAGGCATCACCGGCAGCAACTCCTCCGTTATCAGAGGTGAACACAACTATGGTGTTCTCATCAAGCCCCATTTCTTTCAATGTTTTAAGGACCGTTCCAACGGCATCATCCATGGCTTCAACAAGACCCGCATAAACCGGATTGTCCTGCACTTGTCGAATGGGCAGAAAATGTCCCATTTTGAATCCTTTATCCGCTAGCCCTAAATCCATGGCTTTTTGTCTGTATTTGGCCCATTTTTCCTGCGTGGTTTGTATTGGGCTGTGTACGGCGTAAAAAGATAAGAAGGCAAATACTGGCTGACCAGTGGTTTTTGGATTGTATTCCTTCAGAAATTGAACAGTTTCTTTGGCTAGTCGCATGGAAAGATTTTCTCCATCTTCTTTATTTTCAAGGTTAGGATTTTTATAGGGTGAAAAGTACCCTCCGTTTGGACTTCCGGCATCCCAACCCCCTTTATTGATATCAAAACCATGATCTTCAGGCCATGACCCCTCACCGCCAAGATGCCATTTTCCCGCAAAAAAAGTTTTATAACCGCTTGCTCTCATCGCCTCGGGTAACGTAATTATATCGTGCGGCAAATTATGCTCGTATTCAGGTGGAAGTAGCTTGTTGAACCTACCTACTTTACGCCAATCTGTTCCGGTAGGGGCTCCTATCCAATCGGTAATGCCATGGCGTGCAGGGAACTTACCCGACATTATGCTTGCCCTCGAGGGACTACATACCTGACAAGTAGCATAACCGTTAGTAAAGGTCATTCCTTCCTTTGCAATTCGGTCTATGTTCGGGGTTTCATAGAAATTACTTCCAGTACCGCTTAAATCATGATTTCCATAATCGTCTGCGAGGATAAAAAGAATATTGGGTTGTTTAGGTTCAATAGCTTCTTTTTGCTCTTGGCATGACACTAAAAAAAGAAAGAAAATCAACAAACCCAATAAGGAAATATACTTGGTATGATTATTCATAGTATCTTATATGCTTTAGCCTTTGTTGGCATTTATGGGTTATGCACTTTCGGTACAGGACATTCTGATAAATAGCTGTGTATGCATTTACTGTGATCATCAAGAAATTCTTCAACTTCTTCAATAAAATCCTTTGCCTTTTCCATTCGATTCAGGGTTAAATGGATCACCAAGGAATTAATCGCAGGTGGATAACCAGTAGTTATGGTCCAAGCGAGGGCATTCGGGCATTCTTTTAATGCAAAGCGCAAGCCACCATTTATAGTACTTCGCTCTAAGGTAAACTCACCCCAGATACCACCAATTGCTGCTGACTTATCATCAATTTGATCCAGTAGAACAAGCTCATTGGTCATTTCTTCCAATTTCTCCAAGATCATTACTTCTTGAATAATTTGTTCTGTAGTATGTATATCAACTGTTCTAAAAAATTCCATGGTATGATGATTTGTTTGACGTTAAACTTTCTTTATTTCGGAATCTTCCAATAATTCCTCATTTCGTAATCTTAGAAATACTTGGGCTGTAGTAATGACATCAAGTTCACAATAGGTTACTATACGATCCAAATCCTTATCTATATAGTACACATCGCGCACCATACTACCATCAATATCTTCCTTGGGTGAAGGAATACCCAATATATTAGCCATTAATTTGAGTGAAGTATAGTGTTTGTAATCACCAAATTTCCATAATTCCATGGTGTCCAGATGGGGTACTTCCCAAGGTTTTTTACCAAAAAGATCAAGTTTATAAGGCAAGTTTATACCATGAATGATCATACGTCGTGCGATATACGGAAAATCAAATTCCTTACCATTATGTGCACAGAGTAGATTTTTAGGGTGTTTAAAATGGGTGTTCAATAGGTTTTTAAAATCTTTGAGTAATTTTGATTCCTCACCGTGAAAACTGGTGACCCTAAATTCCCTTATATCCCCTTTGGTGTTGAAATAGCCTACAGAGATACAGATGATCTTACCAAATTCCGCCCATATACCTGCCCGTTCATAAAACTCCTCGGCCGAAATATCTTCTTTACGTTGGTACTGTGATTTATGTTCCCATAGCTCTTTTTTCGTATCCGCCAGGTCCTTGTATTGTTCCACCTCAGGGACCGTTTCAATATCCAAGAACAGAATATTTTCTAAATGGATTTTGTATAACATAAAATAAATATACGAACAAAATCGCACATCATTTCAAGGCTAATTCTGGCGCTTTTTAACTCAGGAATTGGTGAAATAAAGAAAAATGTCGAAAACACCCAATACCGACCAAGTAGTTTGTAAAGGGAAGCTTTTTAAGGCCAATTAAGCCCTGAAAACCCAATATAAGGCCAAAGATGTTCGATGAAATACACTTATTGCAAAATTCTGACTAAATGAAAAAGACAAACAGACTGCGTGGTTTGTGAAATCTAAAAAAGGGATTGTTGCTTCGCAGGGCTCTCATGGTTTAACAACCATTTTTTACGATGAAGACCACCCGCATAACCGGTCAAAGAACCGTCACTGCCGACAACCCTATGACAGGGAATAACAATCCATAACGGATTTTTTCCGTTCGCTGCTGCAACTGCCCTAATGGCTTTTACTTCGCCAAGGGTTTTAGATAACTCCAAATAAGAAACTGTTTTTCCGTAAGGGATATCTTGAAGCGCATCCCAAACTCTTTTTTGAAAATCGGTCCCATCAGGATTTAGGGTTAAACTAAATGAATCCCGTGTGCCTTCAAAATATTCTTGAAGTTGATATACAGCGTCTTCAAGTAATTCTGGAATTACCTTACTAGTGGGTATTTCATCATTTAAAACAGTAATAGAAGCCAAACCGCTTTCATCGCCTTCCAATTTGGCAATACCTAATGGAGTATTTATAAAAGTAGTTTCCATTAGTCTATTTTGATTTCATCATCAATAATCCCCAATCGTTTAGCTCGAGTTTTCCAATTTTCGCGTGCAAGTATCTGTAAATCTTCAACACTATCGCTTTCATCGACTATTTCAAGCCCTAGCAGTGTTTCAATCACATCTTCCATGGTTACCAGACCGCTTGCTGAGCCGTATTCATCTACGACCAGTGCAATATGTTGTCTTTGGGAAATAAAGGTCTCAAACAGGTCCGGAATGGGTTTGCTGCGATCAACAACAAGGATGTCCCTTTTAATGGTAGATAAGGGGGAGTCACCATTTTCGTTGATCATTTCCTCTAATACGGTATCTTTTAGCACAAATCCGGTGATATTATCAACCTTATCTTTATAAATAGGAATTCTGGAAAACCGAAGTTTGGGATTGGCGTCAAAAAAGTCCTTTATTGTACTGCTCTCAGGAGCCATTTTCATAACCGTTCTAGGCGTCATTACATCTTTGGCCAAAATTTCATCAAACTTGAGCAAGTTTTTAATCACAATGGATTCGGATTCCTGAAAGACCCCTTCTTCATGCGCTATATCAGCCATTGCTGTAAAATCTTCCCTGCTAAGAACACTACCATGATGCCCTTTGCCACCAACGAGTTTAGTGAATAGTTGTAAAATCCATAAAAGTCCTGTCCATTTAAGAATAAGGACCATTATTTTAAGTGATTTGGCCGTGAAATTCGCCAATTGCCTCCAATAGGTCGCCCCAATGGTCTTTGGAATGATTTCAGAGGCTACCAAGATTAAAATTGTCATTAAGGTGGATACAACCCCGACCATTAGGTCCTCTGTAAATTCCATTCCCAAAAATGATCTTTGAGCGGTCCCGTACAAATTGGCATAAGCGACTTTCGCTTGCACACCAACAAGAATAGCACCAACGGTATGCGCAACGGTATTTAAGGTGAGAATGGCAATTAAAGGTTTGTCTACGTCTTTTTTAAGCGTTTCCAAAGTTTCAGCATAAGCCTTGCCTTCTTTTATCTTAAGATTGATAAAAGTCGGATTTATACTCAACAAAACAGCCTCTAGGATGGAGCATAAAAAGGAAAAAAATACTGATATAAAAGCGTAAAAAAAAAGTAATCCCATATACTTGGTTTGTGGGGCTAAAATAATGATAAATTAGGGTTAATTCGGTAATACAGCCTGATAAAACACTTGCTGCAGCGCTCCTCTAATGTTCAATTTATACAAATTTCTGTTCTCCCGGCTTGGATATACCCGATTGGATAGAAAAATAAATACCAATTGGTTTTCTGGGTCGGCCCAAATGAAAGTGCCTGTAAAACCACTATGCCCAAAGCTCATAGGGCTTGTTTCGGGTGCGGGGTAAGCATCGGGTAGCCCTAGCTCCGCATTGTTCAACAAGGGTTTGTCAAAACCCAAACCTCTTCGGTTTTCATTTTCTGGATATTGTACACGAATAAATTCCCTAACGGTTGTTTCAGTGATAAAGCGTTGTCCATCGAAGAAGCCAAAATTCTGATACATCTGCATTAGTTTGACCAAATCAGTCGCAGTGCCAAACAGACCTGCATTACCCGATACACCTCCCAAAAGTGAAGCATTTTCATCATGCACCCAGCCTTGCGTTAAATCGTGCCTATACAAGGTGTCTAACTCGGTTGGCACGATTTTATTCTGGAAGTTTTTGGTTTTGGGCCTAAACCCTAAGGTGTGTGCCCCTAAGGGGTGATAAAAGTTATTGGTTATATAGGTTTCATAGGATGTTCCGGTCAACTGTTCAATAAGTTTTGGAAATATTAAAAATGTTAGTCCAGAATACTTGTATTTTTTCTCATTGCTCACACTAGATCTGTTGATCATGCGATACATTTTGCGATTAAAGTTGTTCTTTACAAAAAGATGGTCGTAAGCCTGATTGTTATATCTTGAATTTGATTCGGTACGTACGAAACGTTTTTTCAAACCCCTATTTTTCTTGATTACCTTATTTAAATAGACAATATATGGGGATAGTCCTGCTTGGTGCGCCAATATCTCTCTTAGGGTAATATCCTTTTTGTCCTTAATGTTTTTCCAATCCGTCCAATAGGTACTAAAAGGCAGGTCTAAATTCAGCTTGCCTTCATCAACCAATTTCATTAAAGCAGGAAGAGGCCCAATGATTTTTGTTACTGAGGCCAAATCGTAAATGTCATCTTTTGCAACGGCTTGAATACTGTCATAGGTATGGTAGCCGTAGCTTTCATGGAATACGACCGTGCTGTTCTTGGCTACCAGAAGCTGTGCTCCAGGGAAGGCCTTATTCTGTATGCCGTTTGTTATGATTGAATCTACCTTTGTGTAAACGAAAGTGGAATCCAGGCCCATATTGGAAAGTGTTCCGTAGGCTAAACCTTCATTCACATTTATTGCCAAGGGAACGATGGTCTCTTCTTGGGAATGGGCGTTCACAAAGAATAAACCAATAAGTATAAAAATGGATTTCCTCATTAATTCTATTAAATCAAACATAATAAAGGTTTCTAGCCCTGTCTATTGGCAGGCAGGTTCGCAGGAAGGACTAAGATTTGAATTTGTTAACCAAGAATTCTAACAACGTCTTTCGCAAAATAGCTGGCAATGATATTCGCTCCTGCTCTTTTTATAGCCATGAGTTGCTCCATCAATACGGCATCATGGTCCAGCCATCCTTTTTCAGCAGCTGCCTTAAGCATGGCATACTCTCCCGAAACCTGATAAACAGCAACAGGCACATCAACTTCATTGCGTATTTCACGAACAATGTCTAAATAAGCAAGGCCTGGTTTTACCATAACAATATCGGCACCTTCATCAATGTCCATTTGCGTTTCGCGAATGGCTTCAAACCTATTGGCGAAATCCATTTGATAGGTTTTTTTGTCCTTGGGGACATTTTTAATATCGACCGGGGCAGAATCCAGTGCGTCCCGAAAAGGGCCGTAAAATGAACTGGCATATTTGGCACTGTAGCTCATGATTCCCGTATTTATGAACCCGTCATCTTCCAATGCTTCTCGAATGGCGAGAATACGACCATCCATCATATCACTTGGGGCCACAAAATCAGCACCTGCTGCGGCATGGGAAACACTCATTTCGGCCAACACCTCAGTGGTCTCATCATTCAGAATTTGACCATCAGCTACAATTCCATCGTGTCCGTATGAAGAATAGGGATCAAGAGCAACATCGGTCATGACCAACATTTCAGGGCAGGCATTTTTCACTCTTTTAATGGCCAATTGCATCAATCCGTTGGCGTTCAATGCTTCTGAACCTTTATTGTCCTTTAGGTTATCCGGTACTTTTACGAATAATAAAACGGCACATAGTCCCATTTTCCAGAGCTCCTTGACTTCCTTTTCCAGGTGATCCAAACTTAAGCGGTAATAATTGGGCATCGAAGCTATTTCCTCTTTTATTCCTTTTCCTTCCACAACGAAAAGGGGTACAAGAAAATCGTCAGGCGTAATTATTGTTTCGCGAACCAACCTACGTATAGATTCGTTGGCGCGGAGTCTTCTATTTCTTATAATTGGATACATATGCTAAGTCTTCTTGAATTGATTGAATAGACCTTACAAAGTAAAGAAAATGTGGATTAGAATTCACTATTCGCCCAATATAATTAGCCCCCTTACGTTCATTACATACTTTTAAACTGTTAAAAACCACCGCTAATTGATTCCTAGTCTCAAATCACTAAAATTCAAATTTCCATGGCGAGTGTACCAAAAACGATTCTTGGAGCATTTTTCAGAGCATATCAAGGATGGACATTTGCATGTAATTGCCCCGCCTGGATCTGGGAAAACACTCTTGGGGCTAGAAATTTTATGTCAAATAGGAGAGAAGGCCATAGTGTTGTCACCAACGTTGACAATAAGGGATCAGTGGGAGGATAGATTGCAAGAGTATTTTAGTGGAGATAGAAGTTATGATAAAATTTCGTTTGATTTAAGTAACCCTTCAGACATTACTTTTAGCACCTACCAAGGGCTACATGCTTTTTATAAAAAACAGGAAGATGCCTCTATGTTTTTAGAACACTTTAGGAAAATGGGCATCAAGACCATTGTCTTGGATGAGGCGCATCATTTGAAAAACGAATGGTGGAAGTGCCTTTTTGCCTTAAAGCATGATCAAGAACTTACCGTTGTGGCCTTGACTGCAACACCACCTTTTGATAGTACTTCGGCAGAGATTAAAAGGTATTTTGATTTATGTGGGGAGGTAGATGACGAAATAGCGATACCAAGTTTGGTCAAAGAAGGGGATTTATGTCCACACCAAGATTTTGTGCATTTTTCCTTGCCAGACCAATTAACAATAGATTATATAGTTGCCTTTAGATTAAAAGTTGCACAACTACTTGAAGATTTAAAAACAGACAAACTCTTTGTCGACTTCATATTAAACCATCGGTTTTATTCAAATACAGAAAAAAGTTTAGAAGAAATATACCGACAACCCTCTTTTTTTTCATCCATATTGATTTTCTTAAATGCCATTGACACTAAGATTCCCAAGGAAAAACTAAAGGTGTTGGGTTTTGAAAATAAAGACAAGATAAAGTACCCTTCATTTAATAACGATTGGGCAAGTGTGCTTCTCAATCATATTTTGTTTGTTGATCGGGATCATCTAGCCACAGAGGATGAAATTGTTGTGGCATTTGAAAAAAAGTTGAAAAGAATCGGGGTATTAAAGACTAATCGAGTTGATTTAATTGGTAATGAGGGGTTTTATAAAACACTTTCCAATAGCCCGAGTAAACTGAATAGTATTGTTAGCATTACCAAAGCCGCTGATCAAGAATTAGAACAAGATTTAAGAGCAGTTGTTCTTACGGATTACATAAGAAAAGAGTATCTGGAGTTAGCCGATGAGAGGATCAATGAAATAGACAAGTTAGGGGTGGTGCCTATATTCCATAGGTTAAGGAATTCGATCCAGGATAGATCTAAAATTGCCGTACTCACAGGAAGTCTCGTGATAATCAGTACCCAGGTCTATGATGTTATTTGCCAAGATCAGGGCCCGCAGCACCTAATTACCTTACCACTTGAGGCTGACGACTCATTTGTGTGTATCAAAGCAAGGAATAGTATTTCAGCGAGTTTGGTCGAAATAGTGACCGATTTATTCCAGAAGGGCACTATTTCAATAATTATAGGCACTAAATCACTTTTAGGTGAAGGGTGGGACGCTCCTGCTATCAACACCTTGATATTGGCTTCTGCTGTGGGGTCATTTGTCACCTCAAATCAGATGCGAGGCAGAGCGATTAGGACGTTTAAGCAAATGCCCGACAAAACAGCCGTAATTTGGCATTTGGCTTGTTTAGACCCTTCAGACGAAAACGGAGGTAGCGATTTAGAGACCTTGAGTAGACGTTTTACAGCTTTTATGGGAATTTCCAACAACGATCCGTTAAGAATTGAAAACGGAATAGAAAGGTTGGATTTAGGAAGGCCCCAAACCCAAACTGAAGTTGAGTACAGGAATAAAAAAAGTGCTGAACTTGCCATAAATAGAACCGAAATCGCTAGAAAATGGAAGGAAGCGATTACCGGCGGTACTAGCTTGTCAAAAGAATTAAAGAGTTTTTACAGAGGAGGTATTGATTATCCCAAACAGAAGAGACTTTATTTTAATGATGTTGTGTTGGCCATTTTTATTGAATTGATTTTGGGGTTAGGTTTCTTTGTACCTGAGATTATTCTAAAAAACCTGAATATTCTATTGCAAGGCGGGTGGCTAAAGTTCTTATATATTCTAATTTCAGCGTTCGTATTGGGATATGGTGTAAAAACGTACAACGCAGTTCGTTTGTATATAAACCATGGCAGATTGCATAAGGATATTTATAAGATAGGAGAGACAGTCCTTGACACTTTATATGATCTAGGTTATATAAACAGCGATTTGTCCAAGGTAGAAATAAAACTACGTTTGAATCAAACAGGAACGGTTTCCTGTATACCTATGGGGATGTCTAATTATGAAAGCACTTTGTTTGTCAATGCTTTGGAAGAAGTTATCGCCCCAGTTGGGAATCCTAGATATTTACTGCTAAGAAAGGGATGGTTGCGTAATATGATTGGCGTTCAAAGATATTTAGTGGTACCTGATATCTTTGGGGACAAAAAGGAAAATACCCAAAAGTTCCTGCTTCATTGGAAAAATAATGTAGGTAATGCTAAAATCTTATATACGCATAATTTAGAAGGAAGAAAGTTACTCCTTAAAGCCAGGATGTTTCATATGGGTAATTCGGAAGAAACGAAGACGAAGAAATCTGTAATTTGGCATTAGTTGGGTTGTTGTTGAGTAGAAAATCCATCACATTCCAATACTTTTCCCAAAGCATCATCCAGGCCATGCTTCTCCCAAAGTTTCATGTCCTTTTTGATTTTTGATGGATTCTGGTCGGCGTCTATGTACTTTTTGATGGAAGTAATCAAAGGATCATCCAACGCATCAATTTTCAAAATGGATTGTCCTCCCGGTATGGTAAGGTCGTTTTCATAATCATAGCAAAAGACAAGGACATGGTCATCCTTTTTCAGTTCAAGGCCATCAAAACAATCGGAAACAAAAAATTGCTGGTTTGCATAGCTGTTCGCTCCTAGGTACTTTGTTTTGAATACACTATCAATTTGAATATACCCTTTTTGTGCGTTGTAAAGTGGTCCGGCTTCATCTGTTGGTTCTTGGATATCGGTTATGGTACCACTGAAAACCAGGGAAAGTTCATCTCCACATTGACCAATAAAAGGCCCAGATTCTTCCCACCAATACGTATAACCTACTTCCAACGTATCCTGTACGAACTCAATTTCTAAGTCGCTCTTTGTTTGCTTCCTTGAATTACAAGCTGTAAAGACAACTAGGATGATGAATACTAATGTAATAGACTTATTCAATTTGGTTTTCTTTTGCGTTATCTTGATGCATTTTAACAATAACTTTTAATCGCGCTTTACGCGCTTCTTGCTCTTTTTTAAGCTTGTTCTTTTTCCTGTTCAGAAGCTTCGTATGCTTGGCTTTGTTTGCTGTATTTTTCGCTTTGCCCTTTTTTGCCATACCAAAATGGTTAAACCCAATCTTTTGGGATTTTCAAAACATCAATCAGTTTTTCCTCAGCACTCCCCTTTTCCGGATGATGGTCATATTGCCACTGTACCCGTGGAGGGAGGCTCATAAGTATACTTTCAATACGGCCATTGGTTTTGAGCCCAAATAAGGTGCCCTTATCATGCACTAAATTGAATTCAACATAGCGGCCTCGTCGTATTTCTTGCCAATCGCGTTGTTCTTTTGTAAACGAAAGATCTTTTCTTTTTTCCACTATGGGAACATAAGCTTCAAGAAAACTATCACCAACTGCTGTAACAAAACTGTACCAGTCCTGCATACCCATTTCGTCTGTTGTCTTACAATAATCAAAAAAGAGGCCACCTACACCGCGAGCTTCATTTCTGTGGGTATTCCAAAAATAAGTATCACATTTCTTTTTATAGGAAGAATAGAACCCAGAATTGTGCTGGTCACATGCTTTTTTACAAATCGAATGAAAATGGGTGGCATCTTCATCAAAAAGATAGTAGGGCGTTAAATCCTGTCCGCCACCAAACCATTGGTCAACAATATTCCCTTCTTTATCATACATTTCAAAATACCGCCAATTAGCGTGAACCGTAGGAACCATTGGATTTTTCGGATGCAGTACCAAGCTGAGTCCACAGGCGAAGAAATCAGCATCCATAACGCCGAAATAGTTTTGCATACTCTCGGGTAAGGCTCCATGAACAGCTGAAACATTTACACCACCTTTTTCAAAAACAGCACCATTTTCAATAACCCTAGTTCGGCCACCCCCACCTTCAGGTCGTTTCCAGTGGTCTTCCCGAAATCTAGCTTCACCATCTACTTCTTCCAATTTAGAGGTAATGGTATCCTGTAGTTTAAGTATGTAGTCGTAAAATTTATCTTTCATTTGATGATTGATTCTTTTAAAAAGTAGCGGTTTTTGCTATTGGTTTGTTATTTCTACTCCATTCGCTCCAAGAGCCTACATAAAGTTTTGGGATTGTTAATCCGGCCTGGGCAATGGCCAAAAGGGAATGACAGGCGGTAACCCCTGAACCGCAATGGACAATGATTTGATCACTATTCATATTCCCAAATACATTTTCATATTTCTTTTTTAGCATATGGTCGGGTAAAAACAACCCATTTTGGTCTAAATTTTCGGTATAGGGAATATTTTTTGCTCCCGGAATATGCCCGGCAATCAAATCTATGGGTTCAACTTCTCCACGGTAACGAGCTGGGTCGCGAACATCGATAACCAAGTAATCTTTATCTTGCGAAGCTTTTTCAACATCTTCTATTGAAGCGAGGGGAAGTTGCCAATGATTCAATACATAGGGTTGGGGGTTTTTTACAACTTCAGGTATTGAACTAAGGGGGAAATTGAGTTTTTCAGCTTCTTCCATCCCTCCATTAAGAACTTGTACCTTTTCGTGGCCCACGGACATTAACATCCACCAAAATCTAGCAGCGGCATTAGCCCCTTTGTTATTGTCATAAATGACCACATGGCTTTTAGGGGAAATTCCTAGTTGCGATAAGACCTCGGAAAATTCCTGGGTTTCGGGCAAAGGATGTCTACCACCTATAGCAAAATCAGATTTAATATTTGATAATTGTTTTTCTAGGCTGACAAAACACGCACCTCTTAAATGTTTTTCTTCATAGTTCGTTCTGGCTTCTGGGCCATTACTGGCATCGATTAAGACCAAATCATCCAATTTGACCAGTTTCAACAGATCTTCAGCTTGAATAATAGGAGTTATGCTTTCTGTCATTCGTGAATTTTTTAAATTCAGGTTTTAAATTGTTAATTCAAATAACTCCATATCCAAGGCATTTTCCCCTGGTGGTGTATGTTCTTCTGGTAAGGTTCGTTGCCAAGTATAACCACATTTTGTAGCCACTTTAACGCTGCCAAGATTCGTTTTATGTACGATGATTTGCAAGGTTTTAAGCCCTAAAGTATCAAAAGCATATTCCGATAATGCCTTGACGGCTGTTGAGACCCAACCTTTCCCTTCATGTTGATAGCCAATGCAATAGGCTAACTCGGCTTGTTTTAAATCCCAATCCAGTTCTTTAATATAAACAAGACCACTAATTGTTCGGTTCTCCTTTTCTTTTAATTTGAACAGAAATTCTTCCTTGGCATTGAACTCTTTCGCCTTTTTGATCACAAAAATCCGTGATAAATCAGGGGTTAGGTTTTGTTCTAAGGTCTGCGGGAAATAACGGTTTAATCGCTCGGTATTTGAGATTATGAAATCACAAAGCTTCCAAGCATCTTTCTCGGCAATGGGTTCTATATAGTATTGATTAAAATCCAGAAGCATTAAACCAATTGGTATATTTATTTAAGAAGGACTTTTATATTCCTTTACGGCGTCAACAAAGGCCTTTGCATTCTCTAATGGAATGTTGGGTAAGATACCATGGCCAAGGTTAGCCACATATTTATCCTTGCCAAACTCGTTGATCATTTGGGTCACCATCTTTTTGATATCGGCAGGGGGCGATAACAACCTTGCTGGGTCAAAATTACCTTGTAAGGTAATGTTGCCTCCTGTTAAATAGCGCGCGTTTCGTGCCGAACATGTCCAATCAACACCCAGAGCGGCAGCACCTGATTTTGCCATGTCACCCAAGGCGAACCAGCATCCTTTACCAAAAACGATTACAGGAGCTTCATCTTTCAAGGCATCAATAATCTGCTGAATGTATTTCCAGGAAAACTCTTGATAATCGGTTGGGGAAAGCATTCCGCCCCAAGAATCGAATACCTGCACAGCGTTAACACCTGCTTTTACTTTCGCCTTTAAATACGCAATGGTGGTATCTGTTATTTTTTGTAATAATTGGTGGGCGGCAATAGGCTGTGTAAAACAAAATTCCTTTGCCTTGTCAAAAGTTTTACTTCCTTGTCCTTGTACGCAATAACACAAAATTGTCCATGGCGAACCCGCAAAACCAATCAATGGAATGTCATCGTTTAACTTCTCCTTGGTCATTTTAATGGCTTGCATCACATAATCCAACGTCTCATTAACATCCGGAACAATTACTTGGTCAACGGCATCCTGTGTTTGAACGGGATTTGGCAAGTAGGGTCCAAAATCAGGTTTCATCTGCACCTCTATGTTCATTGCTTGGGGGATTACCAGGATATCACTGAACAATATAGCTGCGTCCATGCCATATCTACGAATTGGCTGTGCGGTTATTTCGGAGGCCAGCTCGGGCGTTTGACAGCGGGTGAAGAAATCGTATTTCTTTTTAATCTCCATAAACTCTGGGAGGTATCTTCCTGCCTGTCGCATCATCCAAACAGGTGGTCTGTCGACGGTTTCACCTCTAAGGGCCCTTAGGAATAAATCGTTTTTCATATGCTGCTTTTTGCTGTTAGCTATTGGCTTTTAGCCTTTGGCGTTTTAATTTTAATTACACTATTGCTCATTTTCATTTACCAACTCAATCACACTCTCAACCACCGGTATTCTTGAAACCTTTACCTCGCTGAAATGCGCTCTTGCTGCTTTGGCGGTAGTCTCACCAATACAATACGCAATTTTATCAGCTTTGTTTTTTAGTAAATAGCTTTCAATCGCAGATGGACTAAAAAATAGAACACTTTTAACACTTGGTTCGACTTCTATCGGTGTTAATTTGGTTTTGTAGGCTTCAATCTCGTTTACGGTAATATTGTTTTCGGTCAATATATTTGGAAGCTCATCCAAACGTAAATTACTACAGAAATAGGTGACTTCAGTTCCCTCTAAATAGTCTACCATATAATCAGCCAATTTTTTTGCATTTTTCTCAAAATGGCTCACTTTGCCAATACGCTTTTCGACCATACGTTTGGTTTTTCGCCCAACGCAGTAGATATTCTTAAACTGAAGTTCCATGGCGCTAATATTGGTCAACAAAGCCTCCACGGCGTTTACACTGGTAAAGACAATATTTTGCATCTTTGCTTTTAACACCTTCGTTGGAATACGTGTTGGACTTGTCTTGATAAAATCCTCTGATGCCACATGAATTCCATCCTTAAATTGCAAACGTTGCTCTTGTGTTAATTTTTTAGTGGAAAAAATCGTGGTACTGGCACTACTGTTGAGTATTTCTCCCATGAGCATTTTCCCACCCCTACTTAGAATGCTGTTGGCACAATCACGACCAATATGATCATGTTTCCCTAGGGGGGCCGTAAATTCTGCTTCAAGTTTTTTCTTGCCGTCCAACGAAAGCAAGATTCCTTTTAAGGTAACCTCTTCTTTATTATCAATATAGGCCAAAGCACCTATTGGGGCGGTACATCCTCCCTCTAAAAGGCGTAGAAACTCCCGCTCAAGTTTGGTACATATTTCGGTGGCTTCATGATTGAGTTCAGCACAGGCCTCACGAACAAAAGCATTATTTTCCATGGCTACGACCATAATAGCCCCCTGTGCTGGTGCTGGCACCATCCATGTGAGACCAATGGTATTTTCATGTTCAAGGCCAATACGATCTAATCCGGCTGCCGCAAAGATGGCACCGTTCCAGTCATTGTTTTTTAGCTTTTGCATGCGACTGTTTACATTCCCACGTAAGTCTACGACTGTATGGGTAGGATATCTATTCAACCATTGGGCTTTTCTACGAAGACTACCGGTGGCGATTATGGCATCCCTACTAGCTAAAAATTCCTCGTTGTCATTAAAAGCTAGGATATCGAGGTAATTGGCTCGTTCTAAAACAGCTGCCTGCACAATTCCGGTTGGTAAGGCCGTAGGCACATCTTTCATGGAATGCACTGCAATATCTATATCGCCATTAAGCATGGCCACATCCAAAGTTTTGGTAAAAATGCCCGTGATTCCCAACTCGTAAAGGGGTTTATCCAATACCAAATCACCTGTTGATTTTACCGGAACCAAGGCCGTCTCATGTCCCAGAGCTTCAAGTTTGTTCTTGACGGTATTTGCCTGCCATAACGCTAATTCGCTATCGCGGGTACCTATTCTAATAATCTTGCTCATTTGGAATTTATTTCTAACTGAAAAACCTTTTGAATAAGCGCAAGACTGTCGTCGGCATCAGAATTGGCTTCCTTTAGATGGTTGGCGAATTGTTTGGTAATTTTTTGAATGATGCGGTCTGAAATAACAACGGCCTGTTCGGTATTGAAATCGGATAGTTTTTTAGAATGATAATCCAATTCCTCTTCTTTCATGGTATTCAATTTCTTTTTCAAGGCCTTGATCACTGGGGCAAACTTTCGGGTTTCCAACCATTGAACAAATTCGCTCTTTATTTCCTCGATAATACCCTCTGCCTGTGGAATAAACTGTTTCCTGCGTTCCAGGGTATCATCGGTCATTTGGGATAAATGGTCCAAGTGGATCACCGTTACATTCTCTAGTTCAGAAACATCATTCGCCACATTCTTAGGAATTGATAAATCCAAGATCAATAAGGGTTTTTTGGTATAAATCAACTCTTTGGAAATGGTAGGTGATTGTGCACCAGTCGCTACCACCAATACATCGCAATTACGTATTTCGGTTTGTAAATCACCATAATCCTTCACCAAAAGGTTGAATTTGCCTGCAATTTTCTCTGCTTTTGTCTTTGTTCGGTTTATTAGCGTAATATGCGGGTTATTCGTCTGTTTAATAAGGTTTTCACAGGTGTTTCTGCCAATTTTCCCTGTCCCAAAAAGTAAAATGTTCTTATTTATAACATCGTCTACATTTTTTAAGATGTATTGCACCGAGGCAAATGCCACTGAGGTAACACCAGTTGAAATTTCAGTTTCGTTTTTAATGCGTTTACTCGCTTGAATAACAGAATTGGTAAGGCGTTCTATGAACGGATTGGCAATATCATGCCTTTTAGACCTATTGAAACTTTGTTTTAATTGACTGATGATCTCAAAATCGCCTAATATCTGGCTATCCAAACCGGTACCAACACGAAACAGATGCGAAATAGCATCGTTGTTCTTATAAACATAGGCCACTTCCTGAAATTCTTCTATAGTGCCTTGCGTATTGTCACAAAGTAATTTTATCAATTGAAATGGGTGTTGTGCAAAACCGTGTAATTCGGTACGGTTACAGGTAGAGGTAACCAATAGTCCGTCTAAGTCCTGGGCCTTGGCTTGCACCAAAAGATTTTCCATTGCCACTCCGTCTAGACTGAACTTGCCGCGAATAACCGCGTCTGCCTTTTTGTAATTAAGACCAATGGTATAGAAAGAATTATGTTTGGAAATGTTGTAGGCTTTCATAAATACGTTCGAACGAGCACAAAAATATAAGCATCATTTGAATAAATATAACGCTAGAGGAACAATTAGTATCGAAATCCGTGATTTTAATCCCAATTCGTTGTAAATTGCTGTCAATCCATGATTTATACAAGGTTTTAAGGGATATTAAAAATCACTATTTAGATTATTTCTAAATAATAATCAAATTTCTGTTTGCAATGGAAAAAGAAAATGTCGCTCTAGGTTCCTATACCGAGGTGTTGATTGAAGACGGGTTTTACGTTCTGAAAATACAGAATGATATGCATGGAATTCAAAAGGTTACCCGCGAAATCGATAGTACCTTTATTCAGTTTCATTTCTGTTTAAAAGGGCATGCCAAGTTTATATTCAATGAAGGCAAATATGCCTTGGAGGTATCTGAGGAGAATTCTTTGCTTTTATACAATACCCAGGTAGATTTACCTATGAATATGGAAATGGCCCCCAACTCCTGGATGGTTTCCATTGTAATGACCATTCGTAAGTTTCACTCTTTATTTTCAAAAGAGGCTGATTACATTCCCTTTCTGAGCACCGATAACAAAGAGAAGAAATATTATGCCCAGGAAGGCGTTTCTCCTGCAATAGCTGTGGTTTTGAGCCAGATTATCAACTATAACCTACATCCTTCGATTAAGGAACTGTATATCAGAGGCAAGGTATATGAGCTTATATCGCTTTATTTCAATAAAAGTACGGATGCTGATTTGGAGCAATGCCCTTTTTTGGTCGATGAGGATAATGTAAAACGAATCCGACAGGCCAAGGAAATTATGATTTCCCATATGGCTGAACCACCTTCTTTGCCGGAATTGGCAAAAGAGGTAGGACTAAGCCTAAAGAAACTCAAGGAAGGCTTTAAACAGATATACGGGGACTCAGTCTATAGTTTCTTGTTTGATTATAAGATGGAACATGCCCGAAGATTATTGGCAACTGGCCAAAATAATGTGAATGAGGTAGGGTTGAAAGTAGGGTATAGCACTTCGAGTCATTTTATTGCCGCTTTTAAAAAGAAATACGGGACCACACCCAAAAAATATGTGATGTCATTATCAAATGTATAAGGCTTTATGCTGAACTAATTGATTTTCTTCAGGATTTAGCGAAAAAGACTGCTTGGTCTGTCGGTCTTTCCAAATGTTGGATTAAGGCATATCGATTCCTGGGTTAGAAAACGCTAAAAGTTCGAGGAAATACAAGAATGATGACTTCTTCTGAGATCACTTTTTATTAATTAGACTGATGGGTTTGTTTTGAAGAGGGTTAATTTACCCTAGCCACCATTATTCCGGTATTGTTTTTCACCTTTTTTAGGTAATCTACCAGCGGGAGTTCGGAAACTTTAACCTCCCCGGATGAAGAAGCATGTAATAGATGAATCCTGCCATCTTTTTCTCGAGAAGCTATTCCTGTATGGGTGATATCCAAGCCGTTTATTGATGTGGTCAGCGCAATAATATCCCCGGATTGGATTAAATGTTCATTCACCTCGATTAGATCCTGTGGCAAAATACAAATGGCCTTGTTGTTCAGATAATCTTCCGATGCTTTAATTTTTTCATAGTTCACATCATCGCTTAGAAAAGGATATAAATCGCGATGCAAACTCATAAAATTGATTTCCTTAGTGATTTCCGCACCTCCAATCTCAGAAGTAATATCTTTTAACAATCCCTTCTTTTCATTATTGGCGATCCACTCTGAAAAATAATGTAGACGGGAAGCGTAGCCATCAAGCTTTCCATTTTTATACCGAATGGTTTCAAGGTTTTTGGTATAGTCTTCGAATTGGGTCTCTTCGTTTTGTAGCATTAGGCCAAAGGCCAGTACATTTTCCACATAAGTGGTGCAATCCATTCCATGAAGATTGATTACCAGCGTTTCGGTTTCCCCGATTTCCAAGGTTTGGGCAACATAAGGGGTGCCCAAAAAGGATTTTCCCACCGACACTAGGGTCTGGCCCAGATCTTTTTCCAAAAGACCATCGATTTCAATGATTTTGTCCGCAAAAGCCTGCTTGTCCTTAGCCGAACAAGTGATTTGCTGGCTATGCCCCAATTGGGTAAATAACAATAACAATAGTATAGGAAAATATCGCATAAAAAGCTTTTAGTATTCAAAAGTAAGGATTTATGGCCGCATGGCACATAAGTAAATCGTTAGGGTTATTTTATAGGATATTTCGTATTATATTTGGTATTAAATGATATGTATTGCTATCGTTTATATGCCATTTTGGGTGAATATAGCTGTATTTTACACGTATATAAACAAGTTGGCAGCAAGTTAAAATGAACTTAGTAAAGGCAAATTTACATGCTTATATTCCTTCGATTGTCGACTTTCTAGATAATCAAGATTTCCCTTGGTCAAAAATTAACTCTGATTTCAACAAGAAAGTTGAAGAACGATTTGCGACATCGAATGGGGATATAATTACCGTGGAAGCTTCAATCTATGATATTATAATAGCCTGTAAAAAAGGTTTGACAGAATATGAGGGTCTTTTAGTTTACTTCAATCACTTATTTAAGGAATTAATTCTAAATATCGACAAAAATTCACGCTCTGTACTGAAGACCACAATTCGAAACTTGCTTATTTCTTTCGACAGTAAATATTTAAATTTCATTGGTGAATTATCCGTTTTGAATAACCTCCTCAAATCCAAAATGGCAAAGTTAGTGAAGTGCGAAGTATCTCTAGACAACTATAAATCGATTGACTTTGATGTTATTTTTCCAGAAAGTGAAATGAGGGTCTTAATAGAAGTTATTAATATCCACCTTGACCCTCAAAAAACTGAAGACGACCATGATAAAATAGAAGCTTTCCTTAGAAAAAGATTAATTGACAAACGAACTGTTAAAACGAAAAATAGCTGCTTGGCCGACAAAGTTCATATTATACCCGTTTTATGGGGTTCACCCAAAGATTTAAAAATATACGCACATTTCTACAAAACGAACAAATTCAAGATACCCCTTACCTATGAAGCCATGTCATATCTAACATATTCAGATTCGATTGGATATTATGAAACGCATTTCAATCTCATAACTAAACTATTTAAAGAATAAAAACCTGCTGCCAATAACTAAGCATTCGAGTGGTCGGTACGACCCAACATGAATGCAGTGTTGACTTAACCGGTCAAATATTCTCTTGGTATGGGGATTGGTATGGGTCAGATATGTAATCCTGTAGCTATGTGCCCTC
>Ga0316189_10001367_pt1 | contig 24311 bp, 17 predicted proteins | sample LowCovwburrow_MG_FD_204930 | JGI IMG/M metagenome (GOLD analysis project Ga0316189, IMG submission 204930) | Coastal sediment microbial communities from Maine, United States - Lowes Cove worm burrow | ecosystem: Environmental > Aquatic > Marine > Coastal > Sediment | place: USA: Maine... | reverse complement strand
TCGAGCGGAACGGAACGGAACGGACGGAGCGAGGCAGGCTGGGACGGAGCGAGACAGAGCGGGACGGAGCGGGATGGAGCGAGCGGGACTGAGCAAGCCGGACTAGGCAAGCGAGAGGGAGAAAGTGGCTTGATGCGTGTCGGGGCTAGTGACGCGGCTCCGGTTGGAGTTGATTGGAGCTGGGTGACGAAGATGCGGCGACAGAACCGATCCTAGCGGTGATGGTCAAGGAACAGCCGAGCTCATCACCGCTGCGAATTGAGAGTTCTTCACCGGCTAGCGGCGGCTAGCGACGACTCGCGCCGACTGTGGGATGAGACAGGGAGAGGCCAGCCCGATCCGCAGCTTGGCCGAGCGTGGCGTGGGGCGCGTCAGCGGGAAGTTGGGCGAAACGAAGCAGAGGTGAATCGTTACGTTCCACGTGAAATGTAGATCAATCCCCCCTAGAACTCGGCAGGCGTCATCTCGGGAAGGGGGACTCGAGACATCTCGCATGAAACGGAGGAAAGACCGGCCTTCGATCGTGACGAGCATCGTCTAGAGAAGGGGGTTGTGACTCGAGATATTTCGCGTGAAACGGGGGCGAGACCCGGCCTTCGATCGTGACGAGCGCCGTCTAGAGAGGGGGGTTGTGACTAGAGACATCTCGCGTGAAACGGAGGAAAGACCGGCCTTCGATCTTGGCGAACACGATCTAGAGAAGCGAAGGTGATGCGATGCGTTCCACGTGAAACGGAGGTGAATCCGTTCTGGGGTCCGGCGAGTATCCACTGGAGAAGCGAAGGTGACCCGATACGTTTCACGTGAAACGGAGGCAAACCAAGCCCGGGACGTTGACGACTGCGGACCGAGAGTCCGTTCCACGTGAAACACGGACTACTGCATGGAAGCAGCGCTCGTGCAGTCGGCGATGTGTTCCTCGATCTCCTCGATCTCGCGCTCGGATGCGTCTTGGGCCTTGCGGAGCCAGGTCAGACCTTCAGTAGCATCACCTCGCTGGCAGGCAATCCAGCCCTTGGTGTCGAGGTAGTCAGCGTTGTCTGGCTCATCGGCGAGCGCTCGGTCGGCGAGCTGCTCTGCGCGGTCGAGCTCGTTCCCAGCGATGGCTAGATGATAGGCGACGGCATTGGAGAGCCCTGGATCCGTCGGGTCGAGGACCAGCGCTGCCTCGAAGGATGTGAGGGCTTGCCTATCGGCACCATCGTCAAGGTGTCGATAGCCGAGAAAGAGGTGGTAGTTGGTCTTCTCAGTAGGGGCGGAGGCCCACTGTGTACCTAGGACAAAAATGGCGCTCGTCGCGACCAGCGAAGCCATTCGGGTGGGTCCTCGTTTGAGGGCTACTGCTGCCCCAAGGAGGCCGGCTACGAGTCCTCCAAGATGGCCCGCCTGGGCGATCACGGGGACCACTAGCCCGAGCGCAAGGCAGAGGCCGATCATCAAGGCGAGAGAGCTCGCCGAGACATCGCGCAGCTCGCCGCGTTCCTCGGCGAAGATCCGAGCGAAGAGCAGGGCGCCGGCGAGCCCGAGGATTCCGCCAGAGGCGCCGACGACGACTGGAGCCTCGCACCAGGCGAGCGATGCGAGCGAGCCGCCAAGGGCCGAAAGAATGAAGATCAGCAGAGTGTTGCGGGATCCCAGGGCCGGCTCGAGCCATTCACCGATCGACCCGAGGGCGCTCATGTTCAGGAGGAGGTGAAGCCAGGAGCCGTGGAGGAGCGCGGCCGAGCCCAGGCGCCACCACTCACCGTCGAGCCAGACGCGAGTGAGGTCGAGGGCCCCGAGCTGGACGAGTCCCGCATCGCTGTCGATCGACCAAAGTGACCGGAGCATGGCTCGGAGGGGCTGCTCGGACTGTGAGGCGACGACGACCAGCGTGAGGGCGAAGGCCAGGACACAGAGCGATACGAGGCAAGCCGTGACCGGGGCAGCGCGGGCGCGCCCTTGCCACGTCGAGGGGCGACTGGTGCTCTGTTCAGCGCCTCGGGAGGGCACGGCGAAGAGCCTACCAGGCGCCCTTGCAGATCGGCTGCGATAACCAAAGAACGCGCGGAGATGCACGTAGCCGCCGTGTTGCTCCGCTTTGCGGTGGGTTGATAGAGTTTTCCGTACCTGTGCCTCGCTCGATACTTGGGTTGATGACGGCGCCGCAGCGCAGGTTGTGTCGTGGTCGACGTGCTCGCAGGGCGGCTCAGACTCCCCCGAGGTGGCGCGCAAGCGGGGGCGATACGCCGCTCGTGCTCGGCTGAGGAGGCGCATGGTGGAGCCCAGCGTTCTACTGGTCGACGAGGACTCGCGACGGAGGCGAGCGCTGGAGGTCGGATTGCGTCGCGCTGGCTTTCGCGTGACGGTCGCAGGCTCGGGGGAGCAGGCGCTGTGGTTCCTCGATCACGCGTTGCCTGAGGTGATCGTCAGCGCCTCTCGGTTCACCGAGGCAATGCCGAGCCTGTCGTTCGCGGAGATGATCCGCGCACGGGAGGAGTGGTCATCGATCGTCCTGATTATGATCCGCGACGAGGACGGGAGTCGTGAGGCCCTCGCCCTCGCGGACGACGTGGTCGGCGAACGAGTGACCATCGCATCGCTGGTCGTCCGCACTCGAGAGGCGCTCTTTCAGCGGCGGGTGGAGAGGCTCGAGAGCGCAGCGGGGGGTCAGCGACGCCTGAAGGGGAGTCTCGCCGAGATCACGGCGATCGACCTCCTGCGCCTGATCGAACACCTCGGCTCCAGCGGGACCCTCGGCGTGGAGACCTCCTCAGGGCCGGCGACCTTGTGGTTCTCGGGGGGGCGTGTGATCGATGGGGCGTTCGGTCGCTTTGAGGGGGAGGACGCGGTCTTTCGACTCCTCATGGTCGACGAGGGCTCCTTTGAGCTGAGCTTTGCGACGAGCCTGCACGCAGAGGTCATCGAGGCGACGATGGAGAACCTCATCGGTGACAGCCTCCGACAGCTCGACGAGTGGATGCGGCTCTGCTGTGAAGTGCCGCCATTGGAGAGCTGTCTCCGGGTCGACGCGGTGAGCCTCGAGGGCCGGCGCGATGAGCTCGCGGAGGAGCTCTTCGCGTTGATTCGGAGCTGTGATGGTCGGCGGACGATCCGCGAGGTCGTCGACAGCAGCGACCTCGGTCCGCTCCTCGGGTTGGAGGCGATAAAGAACCTCCAGGGGGTCGGGATCCTCGTCGAGGGTCTGGTCGACGGCGATGACCATGACGATGACGAGGGGGACGTTTCTACGGGGCTCAGACTGAGGGAGCTACCGCCAGTGCCGGCCTTTCCCGAGCCATTCCCCGGCCTCGGAGCAGAGCTCGGCTTTGAGCACGACACACCTCTGGTCTCAGGGATTCCCGAAGAGATCTCTGAGGAAATATCTGAGGAACTCGCGGAAATGAGCGCTCCTCGTAGGGAGGTGTCTGCCCCAGATCTTGGTGCCACGGGTGGGAAGCTGTGGTCGCTGGCCGGACGGACGGTCGCGGCCAGCGAGTACGTGTTTCGACCGCCGCAGACAAGCGCGGACACCGCAGGGGCGAAAGGCCCGTCCTCATCGGCGATCGAACGGGCGATCGATGACGCGATCTCCGGGCTTGAGTCGCGGGACGGGGGGACCACCATAGCCGGGCAGGTAGTGCCGGTCCGTGGGGCTGCCAACGGGAGGCCAGCCGCCGCGCAATCAGCGGATAGGCCGTCCGCGGGTGAAGGGGGGGGGGCAACGGCGGCTGGCTCGGGAGGCGAGGAGTCCTCTCTACATTATTCCGCGGGCGTCGAAGCGAAGGCCGATGTCGAAGCGAAGGCCGATGTCGAAGCGAAGGCCGATGAGGAGCGGACCTCTCCGCCAAGCAAAGGGGCCGAGGCGGCGAGGAGACTGGGTCACGTCGTGTCTCTCGTTCGGACCGGGGAGCCTGTCGTCGACCCAAGCTCGCGAGCGGCTCTTGACCGCGCCTCCTTCACGCTCGTGGCCGGGACCGCGGCGGGAGAGCTTGTCGTCACCCAGGCTGAGCCGTCGCTTGTGGAGTGCGAGGAGGCGATGGCCCTCGCTCTTCGTATGCCCTCCGTCGTCATCAACATCGACGCGGTGAGCGGAGAGGAGGCGGGCGAAGGGAAGGTCGGGATCGAGCGTAGTGGGGCGGCAGCGAGCCTGGGGGTCCCAGTCGATGAGCTCCACTTCGAAGCGCCGGGCGCTCCCAAGGAGCTGGCAGGCGCAGGCCAGGCGCAGTCCGAGACCGGGGACGCCGGAGGCTCGCGAGCGCCCCCGGAGGGAGAAAGCTCAGGGGCGGACGGAGCGGCGGCTTCGCCGAGAGCTGGGCCGGCGCTTGCGCAAGCCGGAGGGAGTTCGCAGTCCATCGCGGAGGTAGCGAGGGCGGAGGTAGCGAGGGCGGAGGTAGCGAGGGCGGAGGTAGCGAGGGCGGAGGTAGCGAGGGCGGAGGTAGCGAGGGCGACCGAACCCTCCGATGCCGAGTTCGCGGCTCCTGCACAGGCGGTCTCATTCACAGCTCGACATCCTGAGGTCATCACCGGCGTTCTTGAGGATCGCGAGGACGGCGAGGACGGCGAGGACGGCCTGGACAGCGAGGACGGCGAGGACGTCGGGGACGGTCTGGACAGCGAGGACGTCGGGGACGTCGGGGACGTCGGGGACGTCGAGGAAGTCGGGGAAGTCGGGGACGGTCTGGACGGCGAGGACGGCGAGGACGGCGAGGACGGCGAGGACGTCGGGGACGGCGAGGACGGCGAGGACGTCGAGGACAGCCAGGACACATCTGAGGCGAAACTCCCGTCAGACGTAGTAGGGCCTCAGCGAGGGGGTGCAGGTGAGGCTGGAGCCGGGAGCGCCGGCGCGTCGACCTCCTCAGCGAAGCGCTCTTTGCCGGCGACACCGAGCGGGATCGTGGCCGGCGAGATCTTCGACTCTGAGGCCGCGGCGTCACGGGCCGCCGCCCTCGTCCCTGAGAGCACCGGAGATCTCGAGCGGCTCGGGGTGCTCGCGAGGCAAGCTCCACCGTCGACGAGCGCCGCGATGTGGCCTGCGGGGCGCTCTTCCGTGGTGCTCTCGCCGACTATCAGCGGGTCGGCGGTGGTCCAGTCGCCGGCCCAATCGAGAGCCGAGTACTCGGGAGCCGCCCATTCGGGGCCTGCTCGGTCGACGGCGGCTCGGTCGATGGCGGCTCGGTCGATGGCCGGCGCTTCCGCGGTCGACCTCTTCGGTGCGAACGCCGCTGCGATTTCGCGTCTAGAGCCGGCAGCGGCCTACGCTGACGATGATCCCGTCGAGTTCCGCCGGTCCCCGAGCGGCTGGTGGTGGGTGCTCTTCATGGGGGCTGCGTCGCTCGGCCTTTGGGTGTGGCTTCACCACGAATCGGGCGGCGCAGTTCAAGGTGCGGATGCCGAGGATGATGCGCCTAGAGATGCGCAGGCCGCTGATTCACGGCGGACGCTGGCAGCCAGTTCGCCTTCGCAGACCGGTGCGGCTGGCTCATCATCGACAGGCGACAACGACGGTGGGCAGTCTGCCTCTCGTGATCCTCCAGCAGAGGATGTGGCGACCGCAGAGGATGTGGCGACCGCAGAGGATGTGATGACCGCAGAGGAGTCAGTGGCCCTAGAAAAGCAGCTCGCGGAGGGGGAGCGCCTCTACCGCAAGGGTTCTGAGAAGGAGGCGAGCATGCTGGTCGCGGAGCTCCTCGCCCGGGCTCCGAGGAACGTCTCCGCCCTCCTCCTCCGGGCCAAGATCTCGCTCGATCGCGGCGAGTTTGCCCTGGCCCTCGACTCAGCAAAGAAGGCGGCCATGTACAGTCCGGACCTGGCGGAGGCCTACCTGACGATCGGCGTCATCTGCGAGGAGCAGGCGGAGATCGCGGACGCGATCGCCGCGTACGAGCGCTATCTTGAACTCGCTCCGGATGCGCGCTACGCCAGCGGTATTCGTCGACAGGTCGCTAGCCTGCGGCGAAAATTGCCGTGACGCATCCCGTCGAGACCACCCCCGTGCCCGTCGCAGCGTCGCAACAGACGCCTGCGCGGGTTCTCGCGATCGAGTCCTCCTGCGACGAGACGGCCTGCGCGATCGTCGAGGGTCTGGAGGTGCGGGCGAGCGTCGTCGCGACCCAGATCGAGGTCCATGCGAGCTTCGGCGGGATCGTCCCGGAGCTGGCGAGTCGGCATCATCTGAGCGCGGTGATCCCGGTGATCGAGGCGACCCTGGACAAGGCCGGGCTCAAGGATCTCCGCGACCTCGACGCGATCGTCGTGACCGACAGGCCGGGGCTCGTCGGCGCTCTCTTGGTGGGCGTGCAGGTCGGGCGAGGTCTCGCGGCGGCGACGGGGCTGCCGCTCCTCGGTGTTCACCACATGGAAGGGCATATCTTCTCCGCTTTCCTCGGCGATCAGGAGCGGAGCTCAGACCCCTTCGCGCCGCACCTGGCGCTCTTGGTCTCGGGGGGCCATAGCGAGCTGGTCCACGTTCGCGGCCTCGGAGACTACGAGATCCTCGGAGCGACCCGTGACGACGCGGTCGGCGAGGCCTTTGACAAGGTCGCGAAGCTGGTCGGGATCGGCTACCCGGGGGGGCCTGTGATCGACCGCCTCGCCAAGGAGGGGGATCCGGCCGCGATCGCGTTTCCGCGGGCGATGCTCCGCGACCGCAAGAACCTCGAGTTTTCGTTCTCCGGGCTAAAGACCGCGGTGCTGGTCCACATCGAAGAGCACGGACAGCCGAGCTCGCGGGCGGAGCTAGCCGATCTCTGCGCCTCGTTTCAGGCGGCGGTCGTCGACGTGCTGGTGACCAAAACGCGGCGCGCGAGGGCTCGGGTCTGCGCCTCGCGGGTCCACGTCGTCGGTGGTGTCTCTGCAAACAGCGGGTTGCGGGCGGCGATCGAGGCCGCGGCGCTCAAAGACGGTTTCAGCGTGTCGGTCCCGGCGCTGCGCTACTGCGGTGATAACGCGGCGATGATCGGGGCCGCCGGTGCCGCGCGCTTCGCCGCAGGAGTCCGCGGCGGGGTCTCCGTCGCGGCCAGCGTACCCCTCGACGACCCAAGCATGGTGCTCCCTTGATCGCCTCTGCACCCACACTTCTCCGCCGCTACGGCCTCTCTGCTCGCCACAGCTGGGGGCAGAACTTCCTCCATGAGCCGCGGATTCACCAGGCGATCGCGGCCGCCAGCGGTGCGCGGCCAGGGATGCGTGTCGTCGAGATCGGCGCAGGCCTCGGCAGTCTGACCGGGCCGCTTTTGGAGAGAGGCGCCGATGTCTGGGGGATCGAGCGTGATCGGGATCTCTGCACCGTGCTCAGGGCGGAGCTCGGCGAGCTGCCGAACTTCACCCTGCACGAGGCGGACGCGGTTCGCTTTGACTACGGCGCGGCGGCTGAGGGCTGCGACGAGCCGCCGACGATCGTCGGCAATCTCCCGTATCAGCTGACGGGGCCGCTGCTCTTCGCTCTGCTCGCGGTCCATCGGCGCACCGGCCCGTGGATCGTGATGATCCAGCGGGAGGTCGCGGACCGGCTCTGCGCTGAGCCCGGCTCCCGGACCTACGGCGGGATCACGGTGATGCTCTCGCGAGTACGTCAGATCTCGCTGGTCACCCAGGTGCCGCGGGGCTGCTTTGTCCCGCAGCCGAGGGTCGACTCGACGGTGATCCGTCTCGACCCTCTGCCGGAGATCCGCGGCGAGGTCGGCGACGAGGAGGGGCTGCGCCTCCTGGTTCAGGCGGCCTTCCAGCGCCGACGCAAGGTCCTGGCGAACGCGCTCGGCGGGGTCGCCTCTCGCGAGCAGGCCCTAGCCTGGTGTGCGGTCGCCGGGGTGGATCCGCGGGTCCGTCCAGAGCGGCTCGGACCGGAGGAATTCGCGGCGCTTCAGCGTGCTCGCGAGGCCGAGGCTGGCGCGGCTGGCGCGGCTGGAGCTACGGAGTAAGGGGGGCTGATGCCTGAGCTTCCCGAGGTTGAGTCCGTGCGCCGTGGGCTCGAGGAGGCGAGGATCGTCGCCCCCGTTGAGAGGGTCTATCGCAGTCGCAAGAAGCTGCGGATGGACTCTCCCTTGCGCTCCTTGGTGGGGGCGACGCCGGGCAAGCTAGGTCGTCGTGGGAAATACATCATCTGGGAGTTCACTCCGGGCGACGGCGACGCGTCATCACCCGTCGGTCTGCTCTTGCACCTCGGGATGAGCGGTCGCTGTGGGATCGCCGACGCTCTTGCGCCGCGGGTGTTGCACACCCACATGATCCTGACCTTCGCCGATCAGCGTGAGCTTCGCTTCGTCGATCCTCGCCGCTTTGGCGGCTTTCGGGTGAGCCCGCTGGCGGAGCTGCTCGAGGCCCCGCCGATCTCCAAGCTGGGGCCCGAGCCGATCGATCCTGGGTTCTCAGGAGCGGTGCTCGCGGGTCGCCTGGGGCGGAGCGCACGGCCGATCCGGGATGCGCTCCTCGATCAGCACGCCGTCGCCGGTGTCGGCAATATCTACGCCCTAGAGGCGCTCTTCGAGGCCCGGATTCATCCGCTGACGGCGGCGGCTAGGCTTCGCGCGAGCGCCTGGGAGCGTCTCGCGAAATCTCTTGGGGAGGTTCTCCGTCGGGGCATCGACAACGGGGGGACGACGCTCAAGGACTTTCGCAACGTCGTCGGCGAGGTCGGCAGGAATCAGGACGATCTGCGGGTCTACGGGCGGGGCGGGGATCCTTGCCCGGACTGCGGTCGCCCCCTCAAGAGCTTCGTCAGCGGCGGGCGCAGCGGTGTGTTCTGTCCTTACGACCAGTCGGTGCGACGGGTTCGCTGAGCGCTTCGATGCACGATTGCTGTCCTTGGAGACAGTTTTTTCAGGCGGATCGCGACGCGAACCAACGCGCGCGCTTCCCGCGGCGCGGATGCGGCCGTGAGGCCGCTGGATCTGCTTGCCAGCATAGGGAGGCTATGCGCAAACTCGTGGCCAGCGACTGACGTTCGCCGTTTGCCTCGGCATGAATGACGCCACCAAGACCGGCCGCGGTACCGAGGGGCCGACCGATGAGTCGCTGATGGCGGACTTTCGCCAGGGGGACGCCCGCGCCTTTGAGGTGCTGATGGCTCGGCACCGCCGAGGGATCCTGAATTTCCTCTATCGGAGCGTCAACAACCACAGCCGGGCGGAGGAGCTCCTGCAGGAGGTGTTTCTTCGGGTGATCCGGGCCAAGGCTCGCTACCAGCAGACAGCTCGGTTCTCGACCTGGCTCTACACGATCGCGCGGAACCTCTGCGTCGACGAGAGCCGGCGGGCCAAGTTTCGCCGTCACCTCTCGCTCGACGCGCCGCGACGGGGACGCGACGGCGATCAGCGCGAGAGCATGCTCGACGGTACCGCTGCGGTGCAGGTGAGCGTCGACGAGGAGGCGATGGGCCCGACGATCCAGGGTCGGCTCAAGGTCGCGATCGACGGTCTCCCGGAGGACCAGCGCGAGGTGTTCCTGATGCGTCAGCTCGGGGGGCTCTCGTTCAAGCAGATCGGCGAGGTCGTCGGCGCGCCGGAGAATACGGTGAAGAGCCGGATGCGCTACGCGCTCGAGAAGCTCCGCGGAGAGCTCCGCGATCTCCGTGATCTGCCGTGAACGGGCGGGTGCTCAGGCGAGCGAGAGCTGCTCAGAGCTGGGCTGCTCAGAGCTGGGCTTCTTTGAGCTGGGCTTCGGAGCGGCCTCTGCTCGCGGCTTCGGGGCCCCCCAAGATCGCCGGGTCTCGGGGGGCAGATCTTTGTAGCGGGCCTCGTAGGCGGCGAGGAAGCGGCGGGTCGGAGCGTTGATGTAGCCGCCTCCCCCGAGGGCGCCAAACTCTGGCTCGTAGCGCGCAGCGATCGCGGCGAAGGCCTGGTCGCGGGCGTGCTTGGCGAGGATCGACGCCGCGGCCACGGCTACGTGGGCCGACTCGCCGCGGTCGACCGCCTCGAGCTGAGCGAAGCGTCGGGTCATGGGGGCGAAGAGCCGAGCACCGTCGCAGATGATCCGGTCTTCATCGCAGGCGTCGATCTCCCGGAGAAGATCGCCTGCGACCTCTCGCTCGAGGTGGTTGAGCTCGCCGCGGAAGGTACGCTGATCGATCGCCGGGACGGTGACGAGCACGCAGCGGGCCTCGAGGGCGAGCTCTTCGATCACAGCGGCGAGCTCGGCTCGGCGCTCTTTGGCTCGCTTGCCCGCGCCGAAGCGCTTGCTGTCCTGAACGCCGAGCCGCTCGAGCTCGGCGACGCCGGCCGCGTCGACGGCGACGGCGGCGAGGGCCATCGGTCCGAGGATAGGTCCGCGGCCGGCCTCATCGACGCCGATCACCCGCTGGGCTCGGGTCTCTACGGCGGAGGTCATCGGGAGCTCGTGGGTCGAAGGGCGGTTGGGCTCATCCCCCGAGTTCTCGGACGCTCTCGAGGAGACCGTCAAGCCCGCTGATCACAGAAGTGCGCAGGCGGAGCGCCTCAGCCCGGGGGCGCGTCGCGGCCTGGCGATGCGCCTGGACCTGGGCCTGGCGCAGCGGTCTGTCGAGGGTTCGGACGAATTTCTGCCAGCTGATCGCCATCGGCGTCAGAGCGGCCCGGAGACGTTCGCGGAGGGCCGCCTCTCCCTTGCTGATCGCCTCGCCGTTGTCGGTGATCAGGCTGACAAGCCAGCCGGAGGCGCCGAGGCCGTCGAGGTAGCCGCGGGCCCAGGGCACGAGGTGCTGCGTGAGCACGTCGTAGAGGATCTCGGTGTCGGCCTCGCGGGAGACCTCGCCGAGGGCGCTCTGCAGGGCCTTGAGCATATTGTCATGGACGACGGTGGCCAGGTACCAGCTGTCCTGGAGGCCGAGGGTGTCGCGGCTCATGCCGCTGCCGCTGCGGAGGATCCCGAGCGCGAGGCACTCGCGGACCAGGAGATCGTCGAGCTCGAGCACGGCGGCGTACATCCGCTCGCCAAAGTCGGCGAGGTGCTGGGTCGCCCGGATCGTGTCGAGGTTGTCGCTGCCAGCGGCGCCGTCGGCCGCCTCCTCAAGGGCGGTCGCAGCGGTCTCGACCGCGCCCTTGGCCTTGGTCAGGGAGTCGAGGAGGCGGCGGGTGGTCAGCTTGCGCTTGAGCTCACGGGCGCGCTGGAGGAAGTGTTCTTCGAGGGATTCTTCGACGGCGGCGAAGGAGTCGAGGCTGCCAGGTTCGCCCTCGCCGGCGCGGACCTTGAGCGCCTCGGAGGCGCAGACCGGGACGATGTCCACGAGCACCTCGCCGAGCTCTTCCTGGAGATACTCGCTGAGCTCGACCCGCTCGTCCTCGTCGAGGGTGTCGACCTTGTTGAGGACGCCGAGGACCTGGCGTCCGTCGGCGCGGAGCGTCGAGAGCATGCCGGCCTCGGACGCCGTCGATCCGCGGGTCGCCGAGAAGATCCAGATGATCGCGTCCGCCTCGTCGATGAACTCGCGGGCGACCCGCTCGTGGAAGGCGTCGAGGGCGTTGAGCCCTGGCGTGTCGACGACCGCGGCGTCGCCCATCCGTGCGCCCGTGCGCTCGATCTCGACGTGGCGGATCTGGCTCGCGTTGACGTCGTCGAGGCTGTGCAGGAAGTTGTGGATGTCGTCGCGGGCGAGGGTCGCGACCCGGTCGTCGCGATAGAAGATCCGCGCGCCGCCGGTCGGACCGCGGCGGAAGACGTTGATCGTGGTGGTCGTCGGAAGGACGCCCATCGGCGCCAGCGCCTCGCCGAGGAGGGCGTTGACGAAGGTGCTCTTGCCGGAGGAGAACTCGCCCATCACGGCGATGGTCAGCGGCCGGGCGAGACGCTCGCGGGCGGAGATGACCCCAGAGAGGGCCTCCTGAGCGCCTGTGAGGGGGACGCCGCGGACGTGGGAGGGGAGAGCTGCGAGTACTCCGGTGGCGGCGGCGAGCAGATCCTCGAGGCGGGAGCTCCTCGGGGGGCGCGCGCTGCTGGTGAGGAGCTGCTGCGCTGGGAGGAGGTTGGGGTCCTCGGCGAGGGCCTCGACCAGGAGCTCCTGCGCCTGTTCAGGGAGCTCGAGCGCCAGACAGTATTCGGCGGCGGCGAGCGCTCGTTGGCTGCGGAGCGTTCGCAGTCGGGTGACGGGATCGCGGAGCGGAGAGATCGCGTCGGGGCCTGCGGGACCGCCGAGGTCCGGTTGAGAGCGGAAGCGGGGCGCCTGGGCGCCGATGAAGTCCTGGGCGGCGGCGTCGAGCTCATCGCCTGCGGTCTGCGTGCGCGCCCGGACGAGCCGGAGCTCTTCGGCGGCCGTATCACCGTCCCGATGAAGACGACGCTGGAGCACAGAGAGGGCTGCCTCCGCTGACGCCGATGCGTTCGCCCGCAAGGTGACGTGGGCGAGTTCGTGGATGAAGTCATCACGGAGGCCGGGGGGCGCGCTCTCGGTCGCCTGGACCAGCGCCTCGAGCACCGCCTCGACGGTCGCGGGGGGGCGGGGGGAGTCGCGGACCCAGAGCGCGACCTCGGCGAGGGCCCAGAGCCGGGCGCGTCGCCAGTCCTGAGGCGCGACCTGGAGGTGGCGCAGCGCTCGATCGCGGAGCTCTTCGGTCGCGGCGATGCAAAGGCCGACGCGGATCCGGACCGCGTCCCAGCCTGGCTCCTCCGGGAGGGTGTCGACCAGCGCGACCGCGCCGTCATGGTCTCCCTTGGCTGCGAGCGCCTCGGCGAGGAGCCCGCGAGCGACCAGCGGCCGGAGATTGCTGGTCCCCTGTGGCGTGGCTGCCTCTGGGACGTTCGCCGCGGGTGTTTCTCCGTCGTCAGAGGTCTGTTCAGCGGTGTCAGCGGTGTCAGCGGCGTCAGCGGTGTCAGCGGCCGGCACCGGGTCGGCGGCGAGGGGCGTCAGCCAGGCGATCGCCTCGTCGAGATGATCCTCGGCGAGGAGCACCGACACCCCCTCGAGGAGAAAGCGTCGCAGCAGCGGTCCCTCTGCGCTCGCGGGGACGCTGGCGCGGGCTTTGTGCAGCTCGAGGAGGGCGCGGTCGGGGCGGCCACGGCTCGCCTGGGCCATCGTCCCGAGGAGGTGCATATAGAACCGGCCCTCGTCGCGAGCGGCGGCGGGCAGGCTCTCGAGGCGGCGATGGGCCCTCCGAAGGTCATCGAGCGCATCGTCATGCTCTCCGCGGCTGTACTTCAGGGCGGCGTCGAGGAGCGGGAGGATCGCCGGTCGTGGCTTGATCCCGGAGATCTCGCCTATAAAGCTGACGAGGGCGGCCGGCGGACGTTGCTCGCAGATCGTCTCGGCGAAGAGCGTCAGGCCGTAGCTGGTCAGGGCCTGGAGGTCACGCGGACGCTCCTCGCGGATCGTCCTCAGGCGCTCGCGGGCGCTGGAGAAGCGGCCGCGAAGGCGTTGCTCGGCGATCTCGACGAGGGCGGCCTTGACCGCCTCGCTGGTAGGATCGGGGGCGGCGACCTCGGTGATCGCCTTGCCGACCTTGCGGGCCCAACCGCCGAGCGCGGCGCCAAAGCCTCGGATCGCAGAGACCGCGTTCTCCGTCGCCCGCTCGCTCTCGCTCTCGCTCTCGCTCTCGCCATCGGCCGCAGGTTGGTTGTCATTGTCCCGGGGTCCGTTGCTCGTGGTCGGATCGTCGGCGCTCATGGGTCTCTGTCACTCTGCGTTCAGGGGAACTCGGGGGTCCTAGGAGAGCTCGGGGGTCCTAGGAGAGCTCCGCGTGGAGGCCTTCTAGCTCCTGCTCGATCGCCCGGAGGCGGTCTCGTGCGTGCATCCGCGGCGCCTCGGGATCGCTGTCGTTTTCGTGGCTCTCTTCGCTGTCGTTCTCGCCATCGCCGGAGGTCCTGAGGGTGCTGGCGGCCCGGTCGAGGATCGCGACGAGCTGTTCGCCCAGTTGGGCGTTCGCGAGGACGAGGTGCTCCTCGAGGGCGGCGACCTGCCCGGTCGCGACGCGGGTGAGCGCTGCCTCGAGATCGGCGAAGCTGCTGACGAGGGCCCGCGGGATCTCGCGGTGAGCCGCGGCTCGGAGGTCACGGATCGCCTTCTCTCGGAGGACCATGGTCGCGAGGGGTCCGGCGACTGCCATGAGGAGTCCGGCGACCATGTTGCCGAAGTACATCACGAGAGTTCCAGCGATCGAGACCGCCAGGGTGCCGCTCTCGATCGTCGTCGATGGGGGCTCCAGGTGGACCAGAGGTCCGCGGAAGCCGAGGAGGATCGTCGCCTGGGCGAGGCGACGGCGGGCCTGTTCGCCGTGGGTTTGGAGCACCTCGTGGGTGAGGGCCTCGAGCTCGTTGCGCAGCTGCTCGGCCTCGGAGAGGGTGAAGGCCATCGTCGCGTCGCGGATCGCGGCCGGGAGCACGTCGGTGATCGCCCGCAGATCGGATCGCTCGAGCTGGCCGAGCACCTCCGCTTGGAGCTCGCTGCGGTAGGTCGCGATCCGGGCTCGGGACGCCTCTAGGAGCTCCGACTGGGCTGTCGAGATCCTCGCGCGCAGCTGATCGTAGTCGACCTCTTGCTCGGCGAGGGCTCCGCGAACAGCGGCGAGCTCCTTGGCGAGCGCCTCCTCTTCTAGGCTGAGGGCGCGGGCCTGGATCGCGGCGTTGTGGGTGAGGAGCTGGGTGTGGCGGCGGAGGCTGGCGCGGGTGCGGATCGGCAGGATCGTGCCGCGCTCTCCCGCCAGCTCGCGGATACGGTCGCGGAGCTGCGAGAGGCCCTCGACCCCGTGGCCCCCAGCCTCGGGCGTTCGCAGGGCCGCCTTGGAGTTGGTCTCGAAGAGTTCAAAGGGCGAGCTGCCGAGCAGGGCCCTCAGCTCGCGGGTCAGGTGCTCGGAGATCAGCGAGCGCTCGTGCTCGGCGACCAGATCGATCCGGTTGATCGCGACCAAGAGGCGGGCGCCGGAGTCCTCGCCGAGGCCGCCGACGGCGACCAGCGCGTCGCGCAGGAAGCCGAGCTCCGAGCGTGTCAGGGCCTGGGTCGCGTCGAGGACGAGGACGAGGACATCCGCGCCCGGGAGCTCGCCGCGGCTCAGCAAGGAGCGCAGACGGTTGATGTCATTGACCCCTGGTGTGTCGATGAGCTCGACGCTCGCCGGTAGCTGGTCTTTTGACCAGGTCGCCTCGATGATCCCCTCGGCGGTCTCCTTGCCCTTCGCGAGGGCGGCGAAGCGTCGGTCGTCGAGCTCCTCGACAGAGCCGTTGGGGCCGATGAGCCGCTTTTTCACCCCGTCGGCGCTGCGCATCCGGACGATCGCGCCGGTGGTCGGGGTGACGCCGGTCGGTAGGATCTTCTCGCCGAGAAGCGCGTTGATCAGCGAACTCTTGCCGTGCTTGATCTCGCCGATGATCAACACGCGGAGGATCCCTTCGGCGAGTCGGCGCTGGGTGTCTTTGAGGATCGCCTGGCCCGCCGTGGCGAGCCCTAGCTCATCCGCGAGGGCCGCGAGGCGCTGGGCTGTGTCGATCTCAGGTCGGGTCGTCACGTCGTCGTCCGTCATCCGGGCTCGGCTTTTCCGCTGCTTGGCGTGGTCGCTAGCTTCTTGGTGGTCGCTCTGGAGGGCTCTGTACGCTCTAGATGAGCCGTAGCCGCTTCGTCAGGCGGTGATCACATCGAGTGAGGGTCCAGGCGTCGTCCGGGACGCCGTCGTTGAGGGGATCCGCCCCGTCGGCGATGGTCTCCGAGCTGTCTTCTCGCGGGTCTTCTTCGGAGGTCTCGTCGGAGGTCTCGTCAGTCGGGGGGGGTTCGGCGAGGGCTGAAAGATCTTCCTCGAGGTTGAGGTCGTGACTTTCGCGCAGGCGTCGTGTGCGAAATCGAGCGGCGACGGTGCTCACGGCGAACTCCTGGAGGGCGAGGCGGCGGCTCTCGACCCGTGGGAACTGCGGCGACCAGGAAGGGGCGAGGGTGGCCGAGAGCTCGAGAGCGCGGAGGCAGGCTTCGAGGTCGCCAGAGGCGAGGAGGCCGGCCCGGTCGGCGGAAAAGGCCGCGACGCGGGTCCAAGGGCGGAGGAGGCCGCGGAGGAGGCGGTGACCGCCGCGGCGGTGGCCGACGAGGTGAGCCAGGAAGAGCGCCCCGTGTCCGCAGTGGAGGTGGCCGAGCCCCACTCCTAGGAGGAACGCTCTCTCCTCGTGGGGGAGCCGCGAGAGCGCCTCAAGGTCGAGAACCAGCCACTCGTTGCTCGAACGGGGGTCGCCCAGCGGGGTGACGATCCCCCACTCCCGGGGCCCGCCGCTGCGGCGCTTCAGGATCCGGATAGCTGGCGGTGCGGTCCGCAGGAGCCTCGCGATCTCGACGACCTCGCTGAGCAAGGGGATATCGCTGGGTCTGTCCGGGACCCGGAGCTCGTCCTCCATGAGCGTGTCGGCCAGCGCGAACCAGGCGTGCTCAAGAGCGCGCAGCGGCGCCTGGCCGACGACAGATGTCGTGAGCCAGCGCGTCCTCCGGAGGTCCACGCCATAGCCGTAGGTGCTCCGTGCCATGTCGCGCTCGTAGGAGCGGAAGTGACGTCGCTGGATATAGCGGCTGAGGTCGATCGACGAGTCCACGGGCGGCAGTTTAGCAGGCCAGATCGCCGATCTCTCGCGTATCCGCTTTTTGCAGCGGCCCCTCGAGATGTGAACAAGCTTGCAGGGTTTGGCTGATCTGGGTATGCCGGCTTGCAGGTTTGTCCGCGGCGAGCAGCAAGCAGAGCGAGCTACCTCCGGTAGTCGTGCCGCCCCACCTTTGGGCTCGGAGTGAGCGACCCACACCGGGTCGTGTCCTGCCGGTCGCAATTCCGGTGACGCTGATCCTCGCGGGCTTTGTCGCCTCGGGATCTGCACGGGTCGCGTTGATCGGCGCGGGCGTCGTTCTCCTCGTCCTGATCCCTGCGTTGATCCAGCATCGCCTCGAAGTGTTGGCCGAACGGGTGAGCGCGGCCAGCCGTGAACAAGCGCTGGAGCTGCGGAAGACGCTGAAGACTCGGCCTCTGGTCTCGCTCTTCGCCCCCGCGGCTTGGGTGACGCTGCAGGAGGCCCAGCTCGCGCTGCGGCTCGGCGAGGGAAAGGCAGCGGCGCTCCTCTACGCAGAGACCGCCCGGCGCTGTCGTCGACCGGACGCGGTGATGCTGGTCAGCGCTCAGGCCCATGCGCTCGTCGTCGCCAACGACAGGCCTGCGGCGCGGGAGCTGCTCAACACGCTGGCGGCGGCGAAGCTGCTCGGGCCTCGGGATCAGCTCGATCTCGGGATCGTCATGCTCCTCGACTCCAACAAGAAGAGTCGCCAGGCGATGGCCTATCTCGAGGCCGCCCGAAAGACGATCGGCGATCATCCGCGGGTGAAGGCGGCGATGGCCCTCGGCCTGCAACGGGCGGAGCGGGTCGATGAGAGCGCGGAGCTCCTCGAGAAGGCGCAGATCTCCCTGCAAGAGGAGCCCGACGCTGTCGTCGAGGTCTTGGTCCATCGAGCTCGTCGGGAGATGCGGCGCTACATCGAGGCTCAGCTGCGGCGTGAACGCAGGGCGCGGTCGCGTCGAGCGACGATCATCGTCACCAGTGAGCACGCCGTCAGCGAGATCATCTCCGGCGAGATCAGCTCACGCGGCGACAGCGGGGCGAATCCCCAGGCCGAGGGGGAGCCGGCTGAGTCGGTCGAGTCGGCAGAGGCCGCAGCGGAGAGCGTCGCCGACAGCGAGGCCCTGCAGGCACGGGGTTGGCAGGAGCCCGGCTCCTTCTCGGGCAAGGCCGAGGACGCAGAGGCCAAGCCGAAGGTCCGGGTCGAGCTGCGTGACACCTCGGTGGGCGAGCCGATCCGCATCGAGGGTAGCTACGCCCTCAAGACCAAAGAGGCGATCGAGCGCGAGCGGCCGCCCGAGCGGCGCCGGCGTCGGGATCCTGGTCCGGCCATCGACATCGATCTCTCCTTGGACGATGATGATGATGACGACATCTCGGTCTCGGTGGAGTCGCCTGAGGGCGAGGCGGCGGCATCATCCGACACGGAGAGAGCGGCAGAGCCGACGATGGAGCAGGAGCGGGGGGGCGAGGCGAGCGCTCAGACGACCCCTGAGGGCGAGGCCGCGTCGGCTCCTGAAGGGAGCGCAGCGGACGACGATACCGCGGCTCAAACAGACAAGCTCTTTGGGACAGGTGAGCCAAGCGGGATCCGTGGCGGCCTCCTCGAGTCGTTGAAGGTGAAGGGCGACGACGAAGCCCGTCCGCCGCGCGATGAGGCGAGCGCCCTTCGGCGGCGAGGGTCCCTGACGGAGTCGCTCGTCTCCGCCTTGGGTTCGCTCGAGAGCACGGCTCCAGGCGCTAGCGCTGAGGGGACGAGCGCTCCGGCGGAGATGAAGGAGAAGGAAGAGGCGCCGGTCGAGGCGGACGCGCCGGTCGCGATGCGACGCGGTCGGACCTCGGCGACCCCGGGCGCTCTGCCGAAGCCCCCGCCCTTCCCGTCCCTCGGGCGTGGCCTCGGACGTGCCGAGAAGCTCCCGACCTTTGCCCCGCCGAGCCAGCGGACCGAGAGCGATCCGTCTCTGGCGAGCTTCAAGCCTGAGGGCGACCAGAAGAGCTAGCCGCTCGGTCTGTCGGTCTGTCTTGTGGGACAGGAGGTAAGGGCGCGTGTCTTGCTCCCCTTCCTTTTGAAGGTTGGCTCCGCTCTTGCCGGGCGAGAGTCACCTGCGGCGCGAGGACTCGATCCATCGCTGGATGGGGGAGTGTCGCGGCTGCCTCCCCCACCCGCTCGGCTGTCCTGAGGAGCATCAAAGACTGGAGGAGGACGGCCGGGGAGCGGTGCGGTCGTTCGGCGGGCCCGGCTGGGGCTTCGTCGGTCCTGATCACGACGCCGGCTCTCGCCTCGCCGATTCGGTGCGGAGAACAGAAGAGGCGCACAGGATGACCTGCGCGCCCTCTTCGTCGTGATCGTGTGCCCGGAGCTAGCGGCCGTCGATGCCGGCCAATGGATCGTCGGTCTCGACGATCTTCGTCTTGTCGTCCGGCTTTTTCTTCTTGGTCTTGGTGCTGCCACCGCTGGGGCGGGAGCCGCCGCTGGGGCGGGAGGAGCCCTCCTTGAACTGGGAGCCCTCGACCGAGTCGACGTTGGCGCCCTTGGCTCCCTTGGGGCCCTGGGTGTCCGGCGGAATTTCGCCGGCCTTGATCACCTTTGCCGGACCGGTGGGAGCTGCGGGCTGCCCCGAGTCGGAGCCGCTGCCGCCGAGGACGAAGTATCCGCCGACAGCCGCCGCGACGAGGACCGCCAAGATGATCCCGATCATCGGGCCCTTGCTCTTCGGCTTCAGATCGTCGTCGAGATCGCCGTCATAGCTGGCACCGAAGGTCTGCTGGGGGGCGCCGAAGCCTTGCGGCTGCTGGGGGGCGCCGAAGCCCTGCGGCTGTTGGGGGGCGCCGAAGCCCTGCTGCGGTTGGGGGGCGCCGAAGCCCTGCTGCGGTTGGGGAGCGCCGAAGCCCTGCTGCGGTTGGGGGGCGCCGAAGCCCTGCTGCGGTTGGGGGGCGCCGAAGCCCTGCTGCGGTTGGGGGGCGCCTTGCTGCTGTTGGGGAGCGCCTTGCTGCTGTTGGGGATCAGGCGCGCTCGGCTGTTGTTGCGGTGGCTGCTCCTCTTCGCCGGGCTGTGGCACGCTGGTCGGCAGAGGAGGAGCGCCCTGTGCGGCCGCCATCGCCGTCAGGTCTTCGCGGTTAAAGAGCCCCGTCGGCGCTGAGTCGATGTCGTCCTCGCCGGGTTCGGCCTCGCCGTCGTCAGCCTCTTCCGCGGCGGCCTCGAGCGCCTCATAGAGGCTCGCGATGTCGGCTTCGAGCTCTTCGAGCTGCTGCGAGAGCGCTCGCAGCTCGTCCGTGTCCGTCGCGCTCTCAAGGGCGGCTTCGGTGCTAGTGCGCTGGGCCTCGAGGCCCTCCAGTCGCGCGAGTGATTCCTGGATCCAGTCGTCAGACGCCATCGTTCTATGAGAGCTCCGCTCAGTGTTTGATCGACGTGGAACGGGATGTCGATCGAAAGGCATAATACACAGCGCTCCAGCCGCTCCAACTACAAAATCAGAACGCATGCTGCGCTCCCACGATCTACGATGAGTACCTCCTCCGCGTCTGCGAATGCGACGAGCGCCTGGCTCCGCGCGCCCTGGTGGGACCTAGGCTGTTTGGCGTTCTGCTGGGTGCCCTTCTATGTCTGGGTGGTCCATGGCCTTGGTCTGGACGGACAGGCAGGGACGACGGCGACGCCAGCGCTCGCACTGGCGACAGTCGTGGCGCTCGCGATCACCTACGTCCACCGCCACTACACGTTTGTCCTGGTGTATGGGGATCGCGGAACATTTTCGCGCCGAGCGCGTGAATTTATCGTTGCGCCTGTCCTCGTCTTCGGCGTCGTCGGGCTGATGCGTGCCTTCCGCGGCGCGGAGCTCATCGCGGGGGTCTCGCCGTGGATGGTCGTTCTCGTGGCTGTCGGCACATGGAACATTTGGCATACCGTGATGCAGCGCTACGGGATCCTTCGGGTCTACGGTGGCAAGAGCCGCGGAGGTCTCGAAGTGAGGGCCCACGGCAAGCGGGACCTCGCGCTCCTCTGGTCGACCGTGCTCCTGGTCGCGGTGCTCGTCCTGGTCTTCCGCGCTGAGACCTTCGCGAGCCATGCGAACGCGGCTCGCCTGCTTCGGGTGCTCCGGCCGATCCTCGCGGGTCCGACCCCCTGGATCCTGCTCGGGGGATCGGTCTCCCTCTGGGCGTTGGCCTTCGGTCGCTGGGTCCGTCATGAGGCCGAGGCCGAGGTCGAGTCCCGGGCGCCCCGTCTGCTCTTCCTCGGCTCGACCGCAGCGCTCTTCGCCATCTTCCTCGTCCACGGCCCGGTCGTCGGCTACCTCTGTTTTGGGGTGGCCCACTCCCTCGAGTACGTCGCCTTCGTCCATCACTTCGGCGAGCGGAAGTTCAGCCGAGACCCGACCAACAAGGGGGTGGTCGCCCGCTGGATGAGGCAGCCGTGGATCTTCGGGGTGTTGCTCTCTGGCCTGCTCTTGCTGCTCTTCCTCAGCCTGCGGGAGCACCGAAAGACCGACGTCTATCTGGTCTACTACATGGGGACGTCGGTGCTGCACTTCCTCTTCGACGGCTGGATCTGGAAGGTGCGGACGCCAGCTGTGGGCGACCATCTCGGGGTACGAGGGGCCGCGGCCTCGCAGCGATGAGAGGAAGAGCTGCTCGAAGGGTCATCTCTTGGGCGCTCAGCGAGGGTCGATGAGCTGCTCGAAAGGGCAGCTCGGACACACTCCGACCGGCCTCGGCGATCGATGTCCGAGAACACGAAAGCCCCGGTCTGGGCCGGGGCTCTCTCGTCTTGGCTCATCGAGCCGAGGCTTCTACGAGCTCTTCTTGAGCTCGGCGAGCACCTGCTTGGCGAGCGCCTTGAGGGTGTCGAACACGCCGGTACCCTCGGGGGCGACGGCCTCGAACGACGGGACGCCGGTCGGGTTGAGCTCCTTGGCGAGGTCCTCGACGCTGGCGACCTCGGGGAGGTCGCGCTTATTGTATTGGACCACGTAGGGGAGCTTGTCGAGCTCGTACCCCTGCTCCTTGAGGTTGATCCGGAGGTTGTCGAGGCTCTCGATGTTCGCGTCCCAGCGGGCGAGCTGAGAGTCAGCGACGAAGCAGACACCGTCGACGCCCTTGAGGATCAGCTTCCGGCTCGCGTCGTAGAAGACCTGACCTGGCACTGTGTACAGGTGGAAGCGGGTCTTGAAGCCGCGGATCTCGCCGAGGCTCAGCGGCAGGAAGTCGAAGAAGAGGGTCCGTTCAGTCTCGGTGGCGAGGGAGATCATCTTCCCCTTCGCCGCGGGCCGAGTCTTGTCGTAGATGTACTGAAGGTTGGTCGTCTTCCCGCACAGGCCGGGCCCGTAGTAGACCAGCTTGCAGTTGATCTCGCGGGAACTGTAGTTGATGAAGGACATCGGCGGCAGCTCTCGCTTTGCTATTCGTTGAAGAGGTTGTCGATGTCGTCGTCGGTGATCTCGCCACCGAAGGGATCGAACGCGGGAGAGCTAGCCGCCTTGACGGCGAGCTCCTCAAAGATCCGAGTCAGATCGAGGTTGGCCTTCTTGACGCGGAGGCGGACAAGGCCGTGGGTCGTGTTCTTGTCGAAGAGCACGACCAGGATCACCCGGCGACCCACGAGGCTCATGTGGATCGAGATCCCCTTCCCCTCGTGGAACTGGCCGGTGAACTCGTCTTCCTTGATCAGCTTGGCGATACCGCCGGTCGCCGCGACGTTTCCGGCGACGAGCGAGCTTAGCGACGTGGTGTCGAGCTCGTCGGCTTTGCCGGAGGCGGCGATAAGCTGGCCATTCTTGTCGACGAGGAGAATCGTCTGGGCCCGTGAGTCCTGCTGGAGCTTGGTCGCGATCGCTTGGATCTGCTTGAGCTCCTCGTCATACATCACGAGCTGGGGATTCAGCATGTTCAAGGGAGGGACTCCTGAGGCGCTGCGGTTGAACTCGGACCTATGTCCGAGGGCGAGAAAAACCTAACAAACTCATGGGGCCAAGTCTACGGCCCAAGTCTCGGTGATCGACAGCCGTGCGCGGTGCAAAGCGAGCATCCTAGGTCGTGGGAACGACGGTTGTCGCGCAAAAAGGGTCCATTGTGACGGGGCCCCCATTCGAGCTTGACATGTGTGCACGATCGCCGGCTCGCGCTCAAGCCTTTTCCGTCGTCGACGGCCCGCAAGGGGTCTATAGGGAGCGACGGTCTGCGAGGGCGCGCTGCACCGTGTTCATATCCGCATACTCGAGTTCGCCGCCCACAGCCACACCAGAGGCGATCCGCGAGACACGGACGCCCAGAGGGCGGAGCAGCTTGGCCAGGTAGAGCGCGGTTGCGTCGCCCTCCACGTTCGGGCTGGTGGCGACGATCGCCTCCTGGACCTCACCCTCGCCGACGCGCTGGAGCAGCTCCGAGACCTTGAGCTCCGCAGGACCTACCCCGCTGAGGGGGTCGAGGACTCCGTGGAGCACGTGATAGAGGCCGCTGAAGACCCCCGACCGGTCGATCGCCATCCGATCCTGGGGCTGGGCGATGACGCAGATGACCGAACGGTCGCGGCGAGCATCGCGGCAGCGCTCACAGATCTCCTCTGCGGATAGATCGCAGCAGATCGAGCAGAAGCGCAGACGCTGGTGGATGGTCCCGATCGCCTCGGAAAGCGCCGCGACGTATTCTTCGTCTGCGCGGACCAAGGAGAGCGCGAGGCGCATCGCCGTCTTCCCGCCGATCCCCGGCATCCTAGCCAGGAGCGCCGAGAGTCGTTCAAGCGGGTTGTTGCCGTCGTTGGGGCGAGTCACAGGCCGGGGATTCCACCGGGGCCCATCAGGCCGGGCGGGATCACAGAGCCCATACGCTCCTTCGCGAGGTCGCGGGAGCGGTCCAGGGCGATGTTCACGGCGGCGGTGACCAGGTCCTGGATCATCTCGCGATCCTCTTCGAGGACGGCTGGATCGAGCTCTACGCTGACAATCCTCTGGCCGCCGGTCGCGACGACCTTGACCCTCCCGCCGGCAGCCGATCCCTCGACCTGTTGGGTCTCGAGGGCCTTCTGCATGTACTCCATTTGTTCGCGCAGCTGCTGCGCCTGGCTCATCATCGCGCCGAGATCAAAGTCGCTCATGTCGCCGGGAGGATAGCGAAAAATGACGGCGGCCGCTGCTATGAGCTGACGAGCGGTTTGACGCTGGAGATCTGGGCGTCGAAAGAGTCTACGAGCGCGCGAATGCCAGGGTGAACGCGGGCCTCTTGGTCGACCTGGCGTTGGAGCGCGAGCCGCCGCTGCTCGTGGATCAAGGAGAGGCTCGGGAGACCGGGGAGTTCGGGCTCACCGTCGATGATCTCGATCTCGTAGGGCGCTCCCAGGTGGGCGTGGGCGAGCTCCTGGAAGATCGCCTTGTTCATGTGGATCTGGCTGCGGCGATGATGCTGGTCCGGGGGGCACGCGAGGACCAGCTTGCCGTCGCCGATCGACGACAGGCCCATGTCGGCGAGAGCTCCATGGAGCTGTGGCTCTCCTTCGCCGATCCGGGCGAGGAACTCTTCCCAAGCGATAAACGGCTCGTTCTCGGGCCAGACGATCACCTGATCGGAGGGCTGCCGCGGAGCGCCTGGGCATGCGCCCGTTGCGCAGCTCGGGTCGTCTTGCGAAGGAGGGCCCGGGTCGGCCAGGGGCGACGGAGCCTGCCGTGAAGGGGGTGTCTGGGGGGCCGCGCTCGTCTGATCTGGGGGCCAGGGCGGAAATTCCGCGGGCTCCTCGGGCGGCTCTTCGGGCTTTGCCGCTGGGCGGCTTGGCTCCCTTGGCGACCCGTGGGAGCGACCGGGACCGCTGGGGTTGCCCGGGCCGGCGTGGTTGCCCGGGCCGGCGTGGTTGCCCGGGCCGGCGTGGTTGCCCGGGC
>Ga0316189_10001366_pt1 | contig 24355 bp, 22 predicted proteins | sample LowCovwburrow_MG_FD_204930 | JGI IMG/M metagenome (GOLD analysis project Ga0316189, IMG submission 204930) | Coastal sediment microbial communities from Maine, United States - Lowes Cove worm burrow | ecosystem: Environmental > Aquatic > Marine > Coastal > Sediment | place: USA: Maine... | reverse complement strand
TTCATGCTGTAGGTGTAGGGATTGTCGGGTTGACTGATCAAGTACTGATCGATCGGGCCATCTCCTTCCATATCGATCTCATGGAGGGCGCCCGCAATCTCATACATGCCGTACAACGGGCTGTCCAAGTCTCCGGCCATATCTGCGATGACGAACACAACCGGGAGCAGATCCTTATGATATATGGCGTTTTCGCGGGGTTTGAACTCGGCCTCCGCTATTTCGACCAGCGGGATCAGCGCCCCACTGGCACTGGGCAGCTGCAGGGCGTGAAACGCATTGAGATCGGCTTTGTCGGCGGCTGAAAACTCAAGCCGAATCGGAATCGGGTACTTGACGTTCGCCCCGTGCAGGTAGCCCACGTCGTCGCCCCTCAGGGCGGTGGACACCGCCTGAGCGACACTGTGCTGGGACACCCCCAACTCGGATGCCCGTTGGCGGTCTACCTTGACTACGATCCGGCGTGAGGGTGTTTCCACCGAATCATCCACGTCAACGATATCCGCGGTGCCCTCGAAAACAGCGCGAACGGAACGCGCCACCCGGATCTGGCCCTGGTAATCCAGGCCGTAGACCTCCGCCACCAGCGGTGACATGACCGGGGGACCCGGCGGCACCTCCACCACCTTCACGTTTGCGTTCAGCCGCCGGGCGATGGGCTGAAGCGCGTCCCGCACCGCGCGGGCGATTTCGTGACTCTTGCGCTCGCGCAGTTTCTTGTCCACCAGGTTGACCTGTATGTCACCCACATTCGCGCCCTCACGCAAATAATACTGGCGTACCAGGCCGTTGAAGTTGATGGGGGCGGCGGTCCCGGCGTAGACCTGATAATCCGTTACTTCTGGCAGTTCTGCGATGCGGGCGGCCAACTCGCTGAGCACCCGGGCCGTGTGTTCGACGGTTGTGCCCTCGGGCATGTCCACCACCACCTGGAACTCGGACTTATTGTCGAATGGCAGCATCTTCAAGACCACGAACTGGAAATAGACCAGACTCAGGGATCCGACGATCAGCACCAGCACCACCACGCCCAGAGCAAAGCGCATGGGGATGCCTTTTCGACCGCGGAGAAAGGGGCCAATCAGCGCGCCGAAGAACCGCTCAAGCTTGGGATTTGCCGGAGCCGAATTTGCATTATCCCCATGCTTTTCCACCACGTTGCGGATCACCTTGTAAGTCAGCCACGGGGTCAACACAAAGGCCACAATCAACGAAATCAGCATGCCGGCGCTGGCGTTGATGGGTATAGGACTCATGTACGGACCCATCAATCCGCTGACGAAGGCCATGGGCAGCAGCGCGGCGATCACGGTAAACGTAGCCAGAATTGTGGGGCCGCCCACCTCATCCACGGCGATGGGAATGGCCTCGCGCAGGGATTTACCACCCATTTGCACATGTCGGTGGATGTTCTCCACCACCACGATGGCATCGTCGACCAGGATGCCGATGGAGAAAATAAGGGCGAACAGAGACACCCGATTCAGGGTAAAACCCCATGCCCAGGAGGCAAACAGCGTGATGGTGAGGGTAATGACCACGGCGGCGCCGACGATCAGCGACTCGCGCCATCCCAGCGCCAGCCAGACCAGCAACACCACCGAGGCGGTGGCAAAAACAAGCTTCTTGATCAGAGTTTTGGCCTTGTCATCGGCGGTCGCGCCGTAGTCCCGTGTCAGGGTCACCTCAACCCCATCCGGAATGACAATGCCCTTCAGTTGCTCGACCCGCTTGCTGACCTTGCGGGCGATCTGAACCGCGTTTTCACCGGGTTTCTTGGCAACGGCGACGGTCACCGCCGGAAACTCGCCCCGCGCGGAAATCCCTTTGACGCCGGCTTCGGGGCCAGTACCCATCCAGACATATTGCTCGGGTTGATCCGGTCCCTGACGCAGATCGGCCACGTCCTCCAGGTACACGGGCGTGCCGTTGTGCAGACCCACCACAAGCCCACCCACATCTTCGGGGGTCAGCAAGAAAGTCCCGGCCTGGACCGGGATCTCAGTGTTGTCCCGCACAGTGGCGCCGGCGTCAACCGAGGTGTTGGCAGAGCGCAGGGCTGTGCGTAACTCGTTCACCGAAAGCCCGAATCCGGCCATACGCTGAGGGTCCAGCAACACATGGACGACATGATCCGGACCGCCGATGGTGTAGATGTCCCGGGTACCCGGCACCCGTTTCAGCTCCGCCTCGATGGCATGCGCCACCTGGGCCAGCTCAAACGCGCCGCGCTTGGGGTCTTCGGTCCATAGGGTAAGGGTCACGATGGGGACGTCGTCGATACCCTTGGGCTTGATAATGGCCTGACCCACACCCAGGTTTGCCGGCAGCCAGTCCTGGTTGGAAAACACCTGGTTGTACAGACGTACGATGGCATCGGTTCGACTCTCGCCCACCTTGTACTGAACCGTGAGCACCGACATACCGGGTCGCGAGACCGAGTAAATGTGATCTATGCCCTCGATCTCCGACAGGACCTGTTCCGCTGGGGTGCTGACCAACTGCTCCACCTCCTCCGCCGTGGCGCCGGCGAAGGGGATGAACACATTGGCGAAGGTGACGTCGATCTGAGGTTCTTCCTCGCGCGGTGTCACCAGAACCGCGAACACGCCCATGAGCAAGCCCACCAGCGCCAGCAAAGGGGTGATTTCCGACACCAGAAAAGTACGCGCGATGGTGCCGGAAACACCCAGTCTGCTTGTACTCACGGCGCCCCCTCCCGCTGCGCTTTGAGCGCGATACCCGCCTGAATCGGGTCAAGCGCAACCCGCTCGCCCGCCTGAAGTCCAGCCAACACCTCAATGGACTCGCTCCCGGTGCGGCCGACCCTCACCTGCCGCAACACGATTCGGCCGGCATCGCCCACCACATACACACCGGTCACCTCGCTGCGCCGGACAACCGCCGCTTTGGGCACCAGCATTCGCTGGTCCTCACCGACCACGAAGCCGATCTTGGCGAACATGCCGGGAAAGACACCCGGCACACCGGCCGGCAGATACGCCCGCACCTTAAACGTGCCGCTTTGCGGGTCGGCATAGGGAAAGATCGTCAACTCAAGTGCCAAGGTACCCCCAGGCTCCGCGGGATCGATCCAGACCCTTGCCTGGTCATGCCGCCGCACCGATTCAATCAGCCGTTGCGGCACATCGGCAAGGATGCGCAGCTCTTCCAGGGATACCCCGCTCAGGAGAGATTGACCGGGCTGCACAGCTTCGCCCAGCTGCACGTGACGTCCCAGGACGATGCCGCTGTAGGGCGCCCTGACCAGGGTGTACGCCAACTGCTGCTCGGTCCGGTCCAGCACGGCTGCTGTCGCTTCCAACCGGGCCTGAGCGGATTTCAGCTCGGCCTGTGCCGAATCCAGGGCCGATTTCGCCACCAGACCCCGATCGAACACCTGTTGAATCCGGCCGAACTCGGCCTGCGCCTGCTCTAGACGTGCCTGAGCCTCGGCCCGATTGGCTTCGGCCTGCTCCATGGCTGCACGCTGTTCACCATCCACCAGGCGAACGATGACCGAGCCCTTCTCCACGTAGTCGTTTACGTCGAACAGGATTTCCTGAACCCGGCCCGCGGTTTGAGCCGAGACCGTACTCTGATTCACCGCCTCCACCACCCCGTCGGCAACGAATTCACGCACCACCGTCTGATAGTCGACGGTAGCCGTTTCCAGCGCCGGCTGCGCCACGGCCCCGTGTGCCACACACAAGAGCAGCGCTGCGCCAACTGACCGCAACTCAAAGCACTTACTTCGCCTCATAGGCCGCTCCAAAGGTTTGTTCGCTTGACTATCGAATATATTAGATAATTCTAATATATGTGCACCGACACCGGCAAACCTGAATCAAGGAATGGCGGGATCCCCGTCGAACCCAGTGTGTTCACGAGCAGAGATCAGTGGCGCCTCTATAGACCAATCCGGGGCGCCTGCCCGGTCAACAGCATGCTGGTTGGCGAACCTGTTGCAGTCGGAGACAGCGCAGCAGCTTGCGACGATTGCCCGTCTCGGCCGGGACCCAGGGCACCTGCCCCGACTGTATGCCGGGTACGGGAATCCAATGTGCGAGACGGGGCCCAGGCATAGACCGGACTGCACCCGGAAACGTCTACTCGGTCCGTTTAAACATTGCCATCAAAGTCTGCCTGGGTAACGGATCCATATTCATGACCTGGATCAGATCGGTCACCTGATCCGGGTCCGAAATCCCCACCAGCGTTGTTCCGATACCGGGGGTGGAACGGTTGAACTGCAGCGCACGCTGGACCGGCGAAAGTGCCGGCAATGCCGCCTCCAGAGTCTCGGCTGACCGTTTGGCCAAGTGGCCTTTGAGCAGCGTGTGACTGGCCAGCAGATACAGCTTGAGCTGATGCGCCGCCTGCACGGTGCTGGCCACATTGCCCTGCCCGGTGGCTTGATTGAAGCGGCTGAAACCTTCCAGCATGACCTGGTTGTAAGGCATCGACACCAACTTGAGATGGTGCCGCGCCTGGGCACGGCCCTCGACCGCCTGGACAGCCTTTTCGGCCAGGCCCAACAGCGAGGCCAAGGATTGAAACAGGAGGTGATCCGTTTCCACCCGGAAACCGTCGAAGGTGCTTATGCCGTAGCAACGCAGACGGCCATCGCGAACAGCACGCTCAAGCAGGATAAAGACCTGCAGCAATTTCCGGTTCAGAGCCTCCTTGCCGATACCTGCGATGTGCACCTCGGGTTGGTCCACCAAAAATGCGTCCAGGGTGTCGATCCCCATCAAAGTTCGGGACAATTCCAACTGATAATTGATGTAGGCCGGGCTGATCAGGTGAGACATACCGGCGAGGTCATCCCGCGTACCCAGCCCCTGAGCGACGATCTCGCGTTCAAACCAAAGCTCCGGATCATCAGGCCGACCGCCGCGCCAGGACAGAAACCCACCCTTGGACACCAGGAACATGGCCGCCCGTGGCACACCCGCTTCCACCGCAGCACGCACCCCCGCCCCCACCGCCGCCAGAGCCCGCCCATAGCGATAGTGCGCCGCGGTATCGACCACATTGATGCCGGACTGCAGCGCTCGAGTCACGGCGCCGGCCACCTGGGCGTCGGCAGCGGGACTGGCCGCGCCCGGAAAGGTCCCGACCCCAATCGAGCTGAGACGGATCCGGGTGCGCAGGAAATCGCTGTAATGACCCGCACCCGCATGGGCGGCATGGATCGCGGCATAAGCCCGGGTAGCCTCAGGCGTCGCACTGCCGGCAAGGCGCCGGTGGCCGCTTTTCAGAGTCAACCCGCGCCTCCAAACAGCGGATGCTGTCGTATGAGCCGCTGCGTCCGATCCAGTACTTCGGGTCTCGCCGGAGCGGCGTTCGGATCGTCCAGCCGACCCGTAAAAAAGCCGGGAAAGTAATCTTCGTCCTCATCCATATCCCAGTCCACGGCACGCAACAGATCGACCCCGGATCGGGGCAGCGCATTGGGCAGTCTGCGTCCGGACAGCACAGCCCAGACTCCGGTCCAGCAGCGCGCCAGAGCCAGTGGATGGTAGCCTCCACCCCCGGTCACCAGCAGCCGGGGCGTACCGTGGGCATCGGTCGGCGCACCTCGCATGATTTCACGCACCAGTTGCAGAAAGAAGCGGGTGGAAAGCTTGAACTTGCCGAGCGGGTCTGGGGCCAGGGCGTCGGTGCCGGCCTGGAGCACCACCACGTCCGGTGCCGCGGCAGCCAGCAGCCGTGGCCAGATGCGCCAGAACAGCGTGTGATACTCACTGTCGTTTACCCCCGGTGGCAGAGGCAGATTGACCGCATTGCCCGATGGCCCGCAGTCCTCGCTCCGACCACCGACAAAGGGATAAGCGTACGCAGGGTCCATATGCACCGAAAAGGTAATCACCGCCGGGTCATCTCTGAACGCATATTCGACTCCGTCACCATGATGGGCGTCTATATCCACATACAGAACCCGCAGGCCGGCCTGACGCAAGCGAAAAATGGCCAGCACCGGGTCGTTGAAAAAGCAAAAGCCCCGGGCCTGATCGGGCATGGCGTGGTGCATCCCGCCGGCCGGATTGAACGCCACCCGTCCTGCGAGCACCGCTTCCGCGCCCTGAATGCTGCCGCCCGCAGCGGTGGCCGGCGTCGTGAAAAAGCCATCGAAATAGGGGTTTTCGAAATTGCCGATATTGTGCCGCTGACGATACCGATGCGTGACCTTGCCCAGGGCCTGACAACGCTGCATTGCGGCTATGTATCCTGGCGTGTGAAACCAGGACAGCTCCGCCACTGTGGCGGCGCGGGCCGGCAGCATTTCGTGGGGCCTCAAAGCGCCATAGGCAACAATCAAATCCTGGGTAAGGGACACCCGTGGAATGGCCAGAGGATGGTTCTCACCATAGCTGTGGCGCCGGTACCCGCCCGCGCCGATGAACACGGCCGGTAGCGTGGGTGCCGGGTCCGACAGGTCCATGGCGGGTACTTCAGCCTCGACCAAACCTACTCCTCCTGGCCCGTCGGAAAGCGAACCCGGCAAACCGGCGCGAAGGGGCAACCCACCCGTGGGGCCCCGCATCCGGGCGTTGCGACGGCATCAATGAATGACTCCCTGGGAACGTACTGACCATGCAGCGGCTCGCGGCGCAACAGCGGACATAACGATACCCGTGGCTGTCCTGCAGCCCGTATCGCGCAAGTATATAATGTTGCGCTAATATACTGGTTGCGCTCATGTATAGATAGTCGTGCGTCGGTGCCTGTCGCTTTGATCCAACACCCGGATATACTTCCGGACTCCGCCACCATCTGGGGCGCGTACCGATCTGGGGAGTCCACCCTAGCCTGTCGGATTGAACCGTTCGAAGCGAAAATCCATCGGGGGCGAATCAAATCAGTTTATCGGGCGAGGCGAATAGCAGGGCTATTTAACGAGCGCGATAAGGTGAGTTGATCGCCATCCGTGGATTTGCAGCCGAACAGCGTTAAATCCGACAGATTCCTAGTTTCGAATCGAGAACCAAATGACTGAACGACGCTCCCCTGGCCGCCCTCGAACGACGCCTCCCACCCGGACCAGTGCCCAGTCGGGCAGTGGCCAGGTTCAGTCTCTGACCCGTGGCCTGCGTCTGCTGACGGCGCTGGCCGAGGCCGGGGATGGCGCCACGCTAACCGACCTCGCGCTCCAGGTGGGGCTGGCCCCCTCCACCACCCACCGGCTTCTGAATACCTTGGAAAAGGAGGCCTTTGTCCATCAGGACACGGGCCAGGGGCGCTGGTTTGTGAGCGTCAAGGCGTTCCAGGTTGGCAACGCGTTTCTCAATACCCGCGACATCGTGGCACGTGCCCGGCCCCACCTGCAGGAACTGATGGAAGCCTCGGGGGAAACAGTGAACCTGGCGGTGCCCGACCAGGGTGAAGCCGTGATGATGGCCCAGGTGCAATGCCACGAGATGATGCGCATGCTGGTGCCGTTGGGCAGTCGCGCACCGATGCACGCCTCCGGCGTGGGCAAGGCGCTGCTGGCAGCCATGTCCAACAGCGAGGTGAACCGCATCATCGAACAGCGCGGTCTGTCGAGTTACACGGATTCCACGATGGACAGTCCGGAACGACTGATGATCGAGCTCAACGCGGTCCGCGAAGCAGGCTGGGCATACGACAACGAAGAGCATGCTGTGGGATTGCGCTGCGTGGCAGCGCCCATTTACGACGAACACGGGCTGCCGGTGGCGGCCATTTCCGTCTCCGGACCCCGTTCCCGCGTATCCAACGAGCAAGTCGCCGAGCTCGGATCCATGGTGTCCCGTGCCGCGGCGAGCATCACGCGGGCCATCGGCGGTGCAGCCCCGCGCAACACCACCGCGTGAGCACTGAGCAATGCGGTTCCTGGGCGATCCGGTCCCGCGGGCAACACCTGCTCAAGGTCACTGGGCGACTGCTGAGAAATTCAGTATATTAACCTTTTCTTATTCGCCTATTCGGCGCGCGTTTTGGAGTTCACTATGATCAACCTCATCAGGTCGGTCCACATCAACGGGGTGGAATTCAACACCAACCGGGATCCACAGTTCTACCGTCGCAGCGTCAACGAACCGTTCTCCATCCAGCTCTATCTGACCGGCACCGGTCGCGCCGATGCGACTCTGGAGATCGCAGGCGAAGGCGAAGACGCAAAATCGATCGAACTGCCCGGGCGCGTCGCCTGGGAGGCCCGGTTTGAATCCGCCGGTACGCGCGTCGGGCGGGTCACCGTCACCTGCGGTGATCAGAGCGAACACAGAGACTTGCGGTTTGACGTGGAAGCACATGCCTGGGTCGGCTGACGATTCGGATCAATTTCCCCTGGTCCCGGGCATATCGGGCGGAATACTCATCCGCCCCAGGCATACTGCTCGAAGAACATCGGTAACACCCGGCCGACTTCGTTCTTGGCGAAGAATCGATCGGCCCGGGCCAGACGCATCTCGTCCCGGATGTCATCATCACCGCCAAAGCAGAATACGGCCAGGTTGATCTGGTGCTGGTTTCTGATTTCGCGAATCACGTCCATGGGATCAAAGACATCGCATTCGTCGAGATCCAGAACCAGGAAACGAAACAACAACAGTTCATGCCATTCGCCGGCCTGGTCCAGATCATCCACCTTAACCTGATCCCAACCCGGAGGCGTAAGGCTCTGACAGTCCGCCACAAAGCCACCGTCGGTGCTGAGCAGCAGATAGCGTCGCCTTAAGCGCTGCTCGATGGTCGGTTCACTCATGGGATTCCCCGTACGATTTCCCGCGCCTCGTCTACCAGCGGTATCGCGCCTGTCGGCCCAAGACAGCGGCGTGCCGCCCGCTCGAACGCCTTGGATGAGGGCGCCAGGCCCTTTAGCTCGTCCAACGCCCGATCCCGATGCCGAATACGCATTATTCTGCCTTGTTTCAGGATCAGCCGGGTTGACTCGAGTTCAAGCAGAAAGGTCCCGTGGTTCACCTTGATGCCATGACGAACCTGGCGGCGGCCATCGGGGTATGCACTCTGTTCCAGTTCTGCCCTGACCTCGGGCAGTTCGTCCCGTTCAGCCGCGGTCAGTTCGGATCCGGCGAAACGCAGACCCAGGTTATCGCCCAAAGCGGTGCGGAATCGTTGGGCAAGCTCAGACCGTTTCGGGGGAATGCCCTCAGTCATCCAGTCGGTCATCCCGTCACGCAGGGCCCGAGCCAGCCAGTTACGGTACCCAGACGTGGGTGCCGAGACCAGACCGGCGAAGGTTTCGGCATCGAACCGATGCATAAAACTTGAGCCAATCAAATGCGCCTCTCCCACGCTTGCGGCGCCGCTGCCCAGGATCTTGCGTTCAACACACCAAAGATCGCCGATCCCGACGGTTCGCAGGTTCAGCCCAAAAGCACGGTAGGTGCTGCGGGCTGCCGCGAGCACCATGGAAAACAAGGTCACCCTCGCCGCCTTGATCAGATCGCGGTGCACGATCAGATAGAAACTGTCCTGCCCATCGTCCACCAGTACGGTGCCCCCACCCAGGCAGCGGCGGGTTGTCACGACCCCCCGTGACTGGCAGGCACCCAGATCCAGTTCCGCGCCCGGATCCTGACTCGCACCGACGCACATCTGGGTTTGGGCAGAGCGCATCCACACCAAGACCGACGAGTCACCGACCCGCATGCATTCGGCGATGGCCATGGGAACCGCATGCATTTCCCGAGGATCGGTGGCGCCGAGTTCGATCCAGCGACCCACTGTCATAAAGCGAAAGCAGGCATTTGCGTCAGGCAGACAGCAGGGAAAGGCAGTGACAACTCAGGGAGCCTCGGATCTATTGGTGAACGTTCATCCTGGGACAAGAATCTGCTTCGTTCAGAACCAATCAGAGGCGCCTCAGCCAAGCGGGGTAGCCTCACTCACCGTCCGCATCGGCGGCCGGATCGGACCGGTAAAATTGCTTGAAGTAGAAATCCTTCTGGCGAAGCTCCTGATACAGAGCCGCACGCTCCTCCACGCCTTGGCGCAGAATTCGGATCAGAGCCTTGGCCTGCTCCCCGTCCACCAAGTGCATTTGGCCGACCAGATCATGATCCGTTTCCAGAATATGGCCCTCCAGTTCCCCCGGCTGATCCAGATAGAGCAACATGGATGCACATTCCGGATCCTCCGGATCCAGCGGCTGAAACACCACCTTGCCCAGCCAGGCGAGTCTGGCCACCTGATTGAACTGTCCTAGATCGAACTTCTTGCCCTGTTTGTACTTGTTCAACTCATTGCGGATGGCGCCGAGATTGGTGACCTTGATGGATTTCATGCCCTTACCTCGACCGGCTCGCCGGACGGCTCACCACCGACCGGCGGCCGAAACCGGATCAGAATCGCTTGGAGTAATTGAGGGACAGTTCGTACTGCTTCATCTCGAGCTCAACATTCTGCGACGGATCAAAGGCGTTGGGGCCCTTGACCGACTCGGACGGCGCATACATAAAAGAAAAATCGATGCCGCTGTCGTCGCTGAGCGTCCGGGTGAAGCCAAAAGTGAAGTGCTGCTTGACCACCCCTGGGGCCAGAATATTGAACAGCACCTGGCTCTTCGGGATGGGTTGATCGTTGTATGAGTATCCCGCGCGCCAGGTCCATGCGGGGCTGGATTGCCATTGAAAACCCAGTTTATAGACATTTATGTTCTGCCAGCCGAAGCCGGGACCCTTGTTGCCGCCCAGCAGAAGATCGTTGTTTCCGGTCATCGCCCCCTGCATCAGGGAACTGGTATTCAGCTTATTGTGTATGGAATCCTCGTCGCTGTACCAGATGCGCTGCCAATCGAAAAACAGGGTCTTGGAGTCATCCACGTCCCAGGCCAGCCCCAGGCTTAAGGTGGATGGGATGTCGAAACTGCCTTGATTTGCGAACAGGCCCTTGTAGTCATCGAACTTGGTCATCCAGATTTTGCTCTGGTAGGCCAGCCCCAGATGCAAGCCGTCAACCACCTCGCCCTGGAGACCCAGGCGCACGCCCATGCCATAGGAAAAATCATGACCATTGTTGGTCAGTTTGTCCGGGTTGCTGGAGAACCCGAACTGACCGAAACGTCCCAACCCTTTTGCCTCAAACCATTGCATCGCCACAATGGGCGTCACCCCCCAGGAAAACTTCTCATTGATACGGCGCGAATACGTCGGGGAAATAAACAGCTGCATGAGATCAACGCCGGTCTCGCCATCGCAGAAGGTGCCGCCCTGCCCCGGCGGAATACCGGTGCCCGGCGCCCCGGCCAACGCGCACGATGCATTGGAACTGTAGTCAGTGTTCATACCGCCGTTGCCGTATACCGCCACACCCCAGGAGGATTCTTCGTCAATCTCGCTGGCATAGCCGAAACTCGGCAGCAGGAAGTAGTTGGAGTCACTGTCTTCCTTACCCTGTCCCAGGGGGAACGTGCCGGGCTGAAACGAGGGGTTGCCGCTGACGGTATACTTGCGGCGCGGGCTGAACAGGGCCGCCCCCAGATCCCACTGATTGCCGATGTTGACCAGCCCGGCCGGGTTCATGGCCTGGGCCAGTGAGTCCTGAGGCTTGGCCACCCCGGCCCCGGCCAACCCTTTATGGATGGTGCTGTAACCATTGGCGAAGTACCCGGTGGTGGCCTGGGCACCCGTCCCAGCCAGCAGGGCGAGACTCGCCGCACCCGCTGCAAGTAGGTGTGATAACTTCCTCACGATATCTGCTCCGTAATCTCTAACGCATGGTTTGTCGACGCAGACATCCCTGTCGACTCACCACATCCAAGCCACCACCTGGTCGATTCACCAAATGTGCCGTTCCCTGCCGATGGGAACAAAAACCGGAGCTCTATTGCGTGCGCGGCCCCGTGCTTTTCCGGTCGATTTCTCTCTTGTCAATCCAGGTCTTCGTGATCCAGCGTGCCCACGTTCTCACCGGCCATCTGTCGACGGACGAACCCCACGTCGGAGGCGTTTAGCACAAACGGAAAGGACAGAATGTCCGCCGGGCTGGAATCCCCATAGGGTCGATTACAGGCCGACACTTCCTCATCGGATTTGCCTGGGCATCCGGAGGTTTGAAACGGTTTGCCGGATGCAATCAGCGATTCGAGTTCATTGCGATCAAGCCCAAAATCCACCACCCGACCTGCGTCGTCAAAGCGCATGTCATCTATCCGGCCGCCGGCATAATCGATGATGAATCGGGCGAGCTGCACGCGACGCCACTGATCCCGGGATACCGGATTCCAGTCTTCCATCATCGAGCCCTGCTCGGGGAAGAACGCGAACATGTGGTTGTGCCCACCCAGGTCCCGTATGCGTTGGGCGATGTCGAGCATCTCCCGCTCGGTCTCACCCATGCCGCAGATCAGGTGAGCACCGAACTTCTCCGGGCCAAAGATCTCCGCCGCCCACTCGATGGCCTGCCAATACTTGCGCCAGGTGTGGGGGCTGTCCACGGTCTTGCCCCGGGTACGCTCGAAGATCTCCGGTGTGACCGCATCCACCGCAACGGTGAAAATGTCCGCACCTTCATCCCGCAGCCGCAGGATGTCGTCGCGATTCAGCGTGGTCGGATTGGACAGAATGGAAACCGGTATATGCGCGACCTGATTCACCCACTTACGCAGCAGCACAAAGGTGTCATGGTCCGAGTTGGGATGGGTGATCATGGAGATGCACATGCGCTCGAACTGACCCCGGTCATCCCCGCTTCGGACCCTCGCGATGACGTCGTCGTAGTGAACGGTGGGCCAATCCACGCGGATGAAATTGCGGTCCGCATAGTCGCGTGATTCTTCACGATGACGCGCCAGACCGCAGTAGCTGCAGTTGGCCCGGCAACCCTCCGGGTACGTCACCAGAAGGTTCAGACAATGGGTGCAGGCGGTGCGGTGCATGGTCCCCGGCACCAAGCCCAGGGTGATGGCGGCCGCAGTGGACAGCTGCACGTACTCCGGTGACCGCATATCCGGTGTCTGGATGTGATAGTCAGGCCGGTAGAAGGTTACCGGCGCTTCAGTTACCGAATCAGCCCTGACACTCATGGGTGCATACTCCTGATATCCCGTTTCCTGCCGGCGTGACTGGGCCGACCTCAGGCAAAGTACTCGTCGAATGCGATCCAGCCCCGCCGCATTGCTGCATCAGAACCGGCCATCGATGTCCGCCACACGGCGGCCAACTCAAGGCGCCGCGCCACCGCGCGATCCAGCGCAACCTGAAACTGGTCACGCATGTCTTCTTCGTAATCATCCAGGGCCGCATGGTCACCGCCCAACCAGGCCCGCGCCGCCGCACCGGCAGCCTCACCGGACACCACGGCAGCGTGGATTCCCGCGCCCGTAATGGGATGGGTCAAGCCGGCCGCGTCCCCCACAAACACCGCCGCGCCCCAATGGAGTTGCGAACGCAAACCGCCCACGGGAATCAATCCGCCGGTGCGACCTAGAATGCGTCGGCCGACAATGCCGCGCTCCACCATGCTGGCGTGCAGTCGATCCAGGGGGCCTTTCAGATCACGGTCGTAGCGGCGATCAGCGCCCAGTCCGAGATTGGCGACCTCTCCCTTGGGAAACAGCCAGCCATAGCCGCCGGGGTAGTCATCGGACAGGAATACATCGGTGTCGCCGTAGGGCAACCGCAACGGTACCGTATATTGCCGGGTGTTGACCGTCTCCAGGGGTGTCAAACCAAGTTTCTCCGCAACCGATGAACCGGGTCCGTCGGCAGCGATCAACAGCCGATAGGCAATGCTTTCCAGGCCGCCGTTCCGGCGCCTTATCTGGGCCTGATTGCGCGCCGGGTCCAGGTTCACCAGGCCGGCGCCGCTCCACAGCTCGGCGCCGGCCTGCCGGGCTCGAGCCGCGATGGCCTGATCAAAGCGGGCCCGGTCTATCATCAGACCGGGAAACTCGGTGGCTACGCGCGCATGGGAGGGCAACTCGGTTTGCATACCGTTGATCCGCTGAACCAGGACCCCGTCCTCACGGGCATATCCCCCCATGGGGTTGGGAATGAACTCCGCGCACTGAACCGGGCTGCCCAACTGCTGCTTGCGATCGATCCCAACAACGCTCAGGCCGGCCGCTGCCGCACTGGCGGCCGCACTGCCGCCACCGGGTCCCAGGCCGACGATCAGCAGGTCCACCTCACGGCGGCGCTGTGCTTCAGCCATGGACCTGCTCCGGTGCCGAGGCAACCGCCGACCGGATCGCGGCAACCAGGTCAGCAGGTTCAAGCATCAACATCTGCACCGGGTACTGATCGAAAAAGCGACTGACATTGCGCTCCAACTCGGCCAGCGCCGTGTTTCGCAATGCGCTTTCCAGATCCACCACCACACGTCCGGGTGCGGCGAAAAAATCCCCGGTGATCCACACCTGGTTCAACCGTTGCCGAGGCTGGTCAAGCACCACCCCACAGCGCAGGGTGCCACCTCTGCACCGGTGGATCGCTTCACGCATCGGCGCCTCGGTGACCGGTCGATCGCGTTGATAGACCCAGTCGTCGCAGTCGATTTCTGCCAGCGCCTCGACATACAGGGCTTGTTCCGCCGAATTGAGTTCCGATGCAACTTCATACCGAGCGCCGAAAGCCTCGCCAAAGGCGTTCGCAAGTGCCTGTCTGACGGTATCCAGCGGTGGCGGAGATCCGAGCAGATCCTGCAGACTCACGACCCGCTCGCGGGCGGAGGCGATGGCCTTATCCGACAGCTTCTCCGCCGGAATCCTCAGCACGCGCAGCATCCGCTCAACGTCGAACGCCACCAGCACGGTACCCTGATAAAGTATGGAATCGCCGTCGAACGCGCCACCGGTGCCCGATATCTTCCGTCCTTCCACCTCGATGTCGTTACGCGGTCGAAAGCGGGCATCGACCCCCAGGCTGCTCAAACCGGCGGCAGCGGCCTCACAGATGCGTCGGGCGATGGTGGTCATGTCGGCGGTACCCAGCACCGCTTTGTCCAGAAACAGTTCCCAACCCAGATGCTCAGGCGCGAAGTAAATGGCGCCGCCCCCGGTCAGTCGCCGTTGGATCTCGATATCGTGGGCTCGGATGTAGTCGAGATTGAGCTCCTGCTCAACGTTCTGATGAAACCCCAGAAGCGCCGAAGCTTGGAAACGCAGGAAGCGCAGCGTATGCGGTGACGTGCCGGCCTGATGGGACTCGAGCAACGCCCGGTCGATGGCGAAATTCTCCGCCGCCCGTCTCAAGCCGGTATCCAGCACTCGCCATTGAACCGGGTCTCGTGCCTTCACGGGCAAAAGGCGCCTTTGGAAGAGCTGGACAGCGGATCGTTGACGGCGGCAACCACGGGAATGCCACCCAGGCTTTTGGTCGGAACACGGCCACCTTGCCGGCGCTCGTGCTCCAGAACACGTTCAAGATCCACCAGCACCCCCCCATCATCCTCCAGCGCCATAACCTCCTCTCCCACCGCAATGGAGCAGCAGGCCGGCGTGACCTTGACCTGCCGGTCCAAGCGGGCCGCCAGTTCAACCACCCCGTCGGACGGGTGGGCGATACCGTTCAAGCCCGCCAACACGGCATAGGCGTCGATTTGCATCTTGCTGATGCCCGGCGGCCTGGCACAGCCCAACAGCAGAGGGGTGTCCGGCAAAGCCTCCCGCGCATCCATAAAAAAGCCGCCGACCGCATCGGAGTCAGGCGTGACAAACGGACGGTTTTCGGGCGCATAGAATGGCATCACCACCACCAGTACCACCGCATCGGGCAGGTGACGGCCAAGCATGCTGAGGGCATTCCACTCGCCCAGAAGCTGTCCATAGTGCAGGCCGATGACGATATGGGGCACGACCTTCATGCTGGTTTTGACCAGGGATTCCAGGGTCGCCTCAAAATCGTCCACCGATCGCCGCAGATGATAGACCTGGGTAATGGTGTCCTGGGCCCCGATCACGTCCATCATGGCTGCATCGACACCGGACTGTTCCATGCTGCGGGCCATGTCATCGGTCACCAGGGCGGTGTGCATGGCGATGCGAAAATCGGGGTGGTCATCCTTCACCCGGCGGATGACCGGGTAGTACGCGTCGTACTCCACTTCGTTGCGGTGATTGGAACCGCCGGTGATCAGCATCCCCTGCCCTCCCTGCTCAATCACCTCGTTGACCACCCGCCAGAGCGCCTCCGGTGTCCGCGCCGGCAGCATCGGCTCAAGTATTTTCGCCTTGCAGTGATCACACTGCAGTTTGCAATCACTCCCGGTGATGGACACCGCCGGCCAGGCGCTTTTACCGCAGTCACGCAGTTCCGAACTCTGGAAGCTCTTGAAGGTGGGCGTGTAGAAGTGGATTCTGGTCGAAGCGTCCGCCCCCGATCGGCTCCAGCGCGTCTCCATTTGGCCCACCAGATCCCGATCAAAACTGACGTCTTCCAAGGCCTCTACCCGTCCCAGCGTATCAATCCACTGCCGCATGCCAATCACCACCTGCACCGAGCCACGCGGGCACAGTAAAACCGCACCCACGGGCGGTATCGTTAAAGGATTCTCGCCATCTCACCGGCAACCAGCCAGATGCGGGCCATACGACTCCGACGGACTCACGACCAGCGGACCCGGGGGATCCGCTGACCCGTCCAGGCTCGTTCAACAGCCTTCGAAACCCTCGGCGTCCATTTTCGCCTCGAACGCAGCCAGGGCGTCGGCTCCGGTCTTGAGCGCCCCCGACTCGCCATCCCAATCCGAGGGCTGCAGCTTCACCAACCAACCCTCGCCATAGGGGTCCTCGTTGATCAAACCGGGATTGCCGGAGACCGCCTCATTGACTGCGGTCACTTCACCGGCAACCGGCACCTTGGCCGGACCAACCCATTTGCCCGACTCGACGGTGGCGCAGGATTTATCCTGCTTGACCGACTTGCCGACTTTTTTCGGTGTGTAGGACACGATCTGCCCCGCCAACGAACAGGCGTATGAGGTCAGACCCACGGTCACGGCACCGTCATCCTCCCTCCGCGCCCACACATTGTTTTCCACGTTGTAGATCAGGTCTTCAGGTACGTCGCAACCCCGTACGTCAGCCATTGACGCGCTCCTCCAGAACTCAAGACAAACTCCCCGCCGGTCGCCCACAGCCAACCAACGAACCCCCATGCGCCCTTGGCCTGATTTGAAACACCCCTGCCCAAGGCACGCTGCCTGGCGCCTGCGCGATAGTAAAGGGAACGGTCTGCGGCACCGCCCTTTCGGCCCGATTCCGCGATCCTCCTGGTCACATAGCGACGGCTATGCTTCTCGGACCATCCCGAAATCGTTCTCGAACTGGACAGCACCTCGCCTCATTCATTTCTACCGCGCAGACGCTTAGAACGAAACAACCTTATCGCAACTCAAGATCAAGTCTGCCAAAACTCCGGCGCCGGATACGTGATCCACCTCATCAATCAGCGCATCTTCTTCCAGTTCGTAGCCTGGAAGCGCCGGGCGGCACACATGCAGGACGACCCCGGCGCGCTTGGCATCCCGTATAAACCCTATTATCGTCTTGCCACCTTCCATGGCCACCAGCGCTTCGGCGACCCCCACCCGCATGAGATTGACGCCCTCCATGGTGAAGAAAATGTGCACCTCCGCGTCCATGGACGCCAGCAAGGCCCCAAGATAAAAGGGCGTCGCGCAGCGCTGTGGCGTGCTCGGTCCGCTGGTCACGACAAACACGACGGTTTGCTCGTCCTCATCGTCAAGGTAGACATCCGGCTCCATACCCTATTCGGTCCTGCGCTCACACTGGATGTCTTCATTGCGCACGCGCTCGCAATAGCCCACGAACGCTGCGTCACCGGTGAGGAAATCGGCCAGCGCCAGGTCGGCGCCCCCGGTCGGTTCGACCCGGGAGATCCAGGCTCCGTAGGGGTCGGCGTTGAGCAGAGCCGGATCGGCCAGCACCGCCGGGTTGCCCTCGACGATGACGCAATCGAAGAAATTGGGGACCGGTCCCGCCCATTTCCCGCTTTCCACTGTGGCAACGGGTTTACCCGCCGGACGTCGGGTGCCGGGACGACGGACCCGAACATGAAGAATCTTGCCGGCCACGGTCTGGGAGATGTCCGTCATGCCAACGGTCAGCGTGCCGCCCTGCTCCCGCCGCACCCAGATCTGGAATTCGGGGTCATAGTGCAGCGTACCGATGAACTCACAGCCATTGCATGCCTGCATGCGGACCCCGGTGGTTGCGCCGATAATGTTCGGACGGTCTGACCTCACCCATCAGATGATGTGCTTTTCCTTCAACAAGCCGATTGAATCGCTGACGTTCTCGTGGATTCCGAGCTTGCGTGGCGATAAACCCATGGCCAAGCCCAGAAGTTGGGTAAAGTAGATAATCTTCGGCGTGGTACGGATACCAAACTCGGTTTCCGCACGCACCTGGTGCATCTCCAGCCCGGAATGACAGGTCGGGCATTCGGTGGCGATCACCTCCGCGCCGCTCTCCTCCGCTGACTGCAACAGGTTCAATACCAACTGGGTGGACGTGTCGGCGTCCGACAGGGTGTGGGCACCGCCGCAACAAGCCGTCTTTAACGCGAAATCCGTATTGACCGCCCCGGCCGATGCCAGCAGATCGTCCATGAAGTGCGGCTTATATGTGGATTCCGAATCGGGGCCCTGGTCTTTCTCCGGAAAAATCTGCCGAGGCCGTGTGTACATACAGCCGTAGTAGTTGGCCACCTTGAGGCCGTTCAATTGTTTGGTCATGCGCTCCCTGATACCCGCCGGACCCAACTCCTCCATCAGCCATTCCAGCACATGCAGGGTGCGCACGTTGCCGGTGTAGACCGGATCATCCGCCTTGCGCGCCAGCTCCTGCACTGTGCTCAAGGCATCGTCAGACGTTGCCAGTTCAAACTCGGCTTTCTTCAGATTGTGGTAGCAGCCATTACACGGTGCCATGACCGTGTCCAAGCCCATCTGTTCGGTCGCGATGGCCAGGTTGCGGGCCGACAGGTAGGTCTGCAGCATGGGGTGAACATTCTTCACTTCCATGGCCCCGCAACAGTTGTAGTCCCGCAGGTTTTCCATCTCCAGATCCAGCGCATTCACCAGGGCGCGGGTGGACTTGTCGTACGGGCCACCGGACCCTTCCAGGGCACAACCCGGATAGTAGGCAACCTTAGCCATGAGCGGCCTCCTTCTGTTCGCGAACGTACTGCTGCAGTACCTCGCCGGTCCGGCCCCAGGATTTGGTCTTGGGCGGAAACAGCATGTTGAGGCCCATCCGCAGCATTTGAGCGATGGGCAGGCCCTTGGTCATGCGTTTGCCGAACTCCACCAACCATCCCTGCATCAGCGGCTGACCGGTCTTCTTGAAAAAATGCATCAACACGTGGCTGTCTTCGATCCGGCCAGTCTTGAAAATCTGATCGGCGAACTCTTCGTCGAAGTGGGTGGAGGGTGATTTATCGGTGATTCCCTGGTCCTCCATCCAGTGTGCCAGCGCCTTCATCACGCCCTCGGGCCGCACATCCTTGGGGCAGATGTTCGTGCACTTATTGCAGGACACGCACTGCCAGATGATGTCTTTGTCCTTGATCAACTCTTCCTTGAGGCCCAACCGCGTCAGGTAAATCCAGTAGCGCGGATTAAACTGGGTATTCTGCGCGTACATGGTGCAGGCGTTGGTGCACGACCCACATTGCCAGCAGCGATGCACGTACTCGCCGCCACCGTAGGCCTGGATCGTCTTCTCGAAATGCTCGTCGTAATCACGCAGCGTGCGCGGTGTGATCATGGTGTTCCAGTGGCCCGAAACATCCACCCCGTCCACGACCAGGTCATCGGACTCCAGCAGACGCTCCGGCTCGATCAACGACTTCTCATGAATCGCCATCAGTGGGTCTCCAAATTTGTCTGTTCTTGCGCCGCATCAGTGGCCCTTCGGGTTACGTCTGACCCTGGATCGCCCACCGCGCCGGGCGGGCTCGATCCCCAATAGCTTGACCACAAACTCCAGCGGATCTGCCTTGGCGCCGAGTTCCCCGGTCACCATGCCGGCGTTGAACGACATAGCCTGCATGTAGTCCGAGTAAGCCTGGGCCAGCGTCAGGTCTATCAGAAACGGAATCTCACGGTAGTAGCCACGCTCGGCCAGCTGATCCGCGATCCAATCCCTGGCTTGTTCATAGGTGCCGGTGTCTCCACCCAGCGGCACTTCGCGCAATCCATCGGAACCCCGAATCAACTCCCGCAATGCACCCGCTTCGGTGGCCGTGTCCCAGATCCACCGGGTCATCAGCGGACAGCGTTCCGGCGCTCGGAAATGCAGGCACTCCGCCGCAAAATCCCAGGCAGCGCGTTTGATCTTGCGATCACCGCCGGTGGGCGCAGCCTCAGCAAAAGCCCGGATCCGCTCCAAAGAATCGGTGTCCTCATCCAACAGGGCTTTGAGTAAACCCTGCCTTTCTTCCAAAGCCATGCTCATAAACGGACCGGCAAACTTGCGACGGGCCGTAAACATGTGCTCAAACATCGCCATGCATGCGTCCTGATCCAGCCGGGCAGCCTCTGTACCGCCGATCAGATCCTCGAACAACGTCTGCTTGGCCGCCAGCGATTCGATGTAGTGCTCCACACCCAAGCCGGCACCCATGTGTTCGATGAGGTGATCGAACTTGCTGCCCAAGATGGCCGAGTCATAGGGTGGTTGGCGCTTCGGCGGCTCGTTTGCCCCCCCATCGCCCCTATCCTGCTTCGCGAACCAAGGCATATAGATCCGCTACGGCACGCGCGCCCGCCGTGTGTCCCTGGGAAATGGAGTCGTCTATAGTTTCAGGTCCATACGCCGCGCCGGCGGAATAAATCCCCTGCCGGGTCGTGCCGCAACTGTTGGTGTAGTGCTCGGCTCGGGCAAGGAATCCATGCTTTTCCAGCCCCACTCCGAACACCCGGGAGATGTCCGGATTGTCTTCGTTTGGGTCCATGCCGATGGCGTGAACCACAAGGTCGAAGGGAATGACGATGGGGCGCTTAACCAGCGTGTCCTCACCCTTTACCAGCAAGCGGCCATCACCGGATGCGGTCACCTCAGCGATGCGCGCCTTGACATATTTGGTCTTAAACTCTTCCTGAGATTTCCAGTAAAACTTGTCCTCGTACAATCCGAAGGTCCGGATGTCCATGTAGTAGATGAACACATCGGTTTCGGGCGACAGCTCCTTGATCTCCATCGCCAGGTTGGACGACACGGTACAGCAAATCTTCGAGCACCATTCGCGACCGATTTGACGGTCACGGGAACCGACACAGAGCAGAATCGCAACCCGCTTCGGCACTCGACCATCTGAAGGGCAACGTATCTCGCCGGCGCCCACCATCTGTTCCATCTGCGTGGTGGTGAGCACGTCTTCAAAGGTGCCAAAGCCCCACTCGGGCTTATTGATGGGATCGAAATGGGTGAAGCCGGTACCGAGTACAATCGCGCCGGCGCTGACGGTTTCACCGTTGCTCAACGTGGCGTTGAAATTGCCGGGCTCACCCTCGAGCCGAGTGACCTTGGCAGCGGTGTGGACGCTCACGTTGGCGTCGTCAACGACCCGGGTGACCATGCGCCCGATGGCGTCCTTGGCCCACTCGCCGGAGGGCACCAGCTTGGCGTACCCCGACAGGATGGGCGCCCCACCCAGCACGTCTTCCTTCTCCACCACGACGGCGTTGAATCCCGAAGCACTGACGGTGGCCGCCGCCGACAGGCCGGCTGGACCACCACCCACCACCAGAACGGTGCTCTGCATCACGCGGTTCCTCCGTAAGCGAGTTCCGGGTTGTACAAATGTTCGATGTTCCCGGCTTCAACCTCCTTGAGGTAGGCCTGAAACCGCAGCTTGGACTCATCCCAGGAAATCCCCATCTGCTCCACCAGTTCCTCGCAGGGCGATGCGTGCCACTGGAGTTGGACGATCTTGAACGGATCTGCACCGCAAGCCAGAGCCGCGAACTGGACCTCTGCCATAATCGGCATGGTGAAATTCTGCTCGTGGCTGCGACCAATCCACTGGTTTTTGTCCATGGTGGTAACGCATCCGGTGTCGTTGGCCAACATGACGTCGGCCTTGGCCTCTTCCCGCGCCACGCGAATCTTCCGGTCCATGGTGAAGGAACGCGTGAACTCCCGCTCGGAGATGATGTGGCGAAAACCGAAGCCGCAGCAGTCATACCAGGTGGAGTAGTCGATAACCTGGGCACCCAAAGCCTGAGCAGTAGAGGTGATAATCGCCGTCCGGTTCCCGCCCAGCACGGTGGGATCGTATACCGCGTCCTCATGCACCATTTTGTAATAATGACACGCCACATGGGTGGTGGTGCGGATGTGGGAAACATCTATCGTCTGCAATTCCGAGGCGATGCGATCGCGCATCACATGCACCCATTCCGAGTAGTGGATAATCTCCTCGGGAATGACCAGCTTGCCATCCACCAGTCGCCCCAGTTTGCCCAGGATCTTGGTGACCTTCTCGCGCAGCTCCGCCGACTCGATCAGGTACTTGCGAATCTCTTTGTAATTGCCGAACGAGGTGCCGCAGTGCACCAGCGGGAAGAAATGGCCAGGCTCATAGCCAAAGCGGTTACCGGAGACATAGGCCTGATGGAAATTACGCAGAAACACCGCCGCCAGTGACTCGACATTGCCGATACCGGAACCGTGGTAATTCCAAGCCGTGCAGGAGGTCTGATCGGTCTCGTCCAGATAGTCCTTGCCCGGCTCAAAACCAAACTTGTTCATGAACCACAGCAGCGAAGTGGGGTAGCCCGGAATGTTGCCGCATTGACCGCAGGACTTATGGTGCCAGAGCTGCCGCGTCGGTACTTTCTTGTCCCAACCAAACAGCGTGCTGACCGACTTTGGATCATGGCCGTCGTTGATTCGGTGAACGATGATCTCGCCCTCCTTTTCCAACTGCCACATATGGTCCCGCACATCGTCCATACGATCGCCCAGGTCCACGGTGCGGCGATCCACATGCTTGCGGACCCACTCTGTGGCGGTCACCGCGTCCTCGGCGGACAGGTCAGTGGCCTGGAAAAACGAGCCGTGACCAGCCACACCCTGACCATCGGTATTGTGGAACCCGGGTTTCATGGTGCCGGCACCCGCACCCTCGGGTGATACGTTGTGATGCCCGGGTTTTTGATCCTTGGAACTCATATGGCTTTACTCCGATGAACGTCCGGTCGGTCTGTCTGGTTTGGCTCGGCCGATGCCCTCAATCGTCTTCCTGTTCTTCCAACCAATCGTCGTACTCTTCCTTCTTCTCGTCGATGAAGTCCTCGATCACATCGAACAGGTTCTCATCCATGAGTGCGAGCGAATCCAGCACGCCGGTCATCTCCCAGATGGTGTACATCTCCACCGAGGTCTTGAGCGAGATTTCCCAGGCCGTGTCTGTGGTTTGCAGCGTCTGCATCGGAATCGCTTTGCGGAGCACTTTGAGGTCCCCCTCCACCTTCTGAATGTTGGGGCCCCAATCCGGGAAGTGGTCGGGTTGGATCATGTCGGGTGAAAGCTGGTTGCCTGTGGTGATCAGCTTGAGCATCACCCGTCCGAAAGGCCGGAGCACATCCTTGGCCGATTGCATCTCATGCTTGATCGCTACCTCACGCATGATGGCGACCAGCCCCCCCGGGGAGTTTTTGAACGGGCAGCGAGCGGCGCAGGTCATGCACTGGGCACAGGCCCAGATCTTCTCTTGCATGGCGTCGTAGATTTGCTCCACGTTCTCGGTCCAAAGCAGTTGGACGATTTCCCGGGGGCTATAGTCGTAGAATTGCGCCGACGGACAGGTGGCCGTGCAGATGCCACAATTCAAGCAGCCGTTCAACTCATGGTCGTAGCGGAAATCCCCACGAATATCTTCGAAAATCTGCTGCATTTCGGCATAGCTCGCCATAACCTACCCTCGCGTCAGGAACACTGCCTAGGACTGTGACATGGCGGCACAGTCACCGGTTCACCCTGCTCTCCGTACATGCGCTAAATGTACAGGCAGATGTCGGACTCACCCGCGAACTCGAAGAACGTCGCGGCACCGCCGTACTCAATGCCATCGATGAACTCGTTGGTGGGCATATCAAACAGGTCGACCGTCATTTGACAGGCGATCATCTTTACCTCGGCCTCCATGCACAACTCGCGCAGTTCGTCGACGCTGGCGACCCCTTTCGATTTCATTTTCTTTTTCATCATCGAGGTCATCATGCCCTGCATTCCGGGCAGAGTTTGCATCAAAACCGGCACTGGCATCGGCATGGGCATGGCTGGGTTGCCGACCGAGGTCACCTTGAGATCCAGATCTTTCTTCAGCAGCTGGAGTCCGTAGAAGGTAAAGAAAATCTGGGTCTCATAGCCCAAGGCGGCGGCCGTGGACGC
>Ga0316189_10001365_pt1 | contig 24381 bp, 18 predicted proteins | sample LowCovwburrow_MG_FD_204930 | JGI IMG/M metagenome (GOLD analysis project Ga0316189, IMG submission 204930) | Coastal sediment microbial communities from Maine, United States - Lowes Cove worm burrow | ecosystem: Environmental > Aquatic > Marine > Coastal > Sediment | place: USA: Maine... | reverse complement strand
GTTCCAGTTTGGCTTTCCGAATGTTTCGAAGACATTTGGAAGCCTGCAATTCAAGGTCCTTCTTGTTTCGTTCCAGTAACGGCTTAAACGTGGCAACCAGCGGGTGGTGCTGTGTTAGTCTCGCCAGCCTTACATCTAAGCATACGACGCAAAACCCTTCTCCGCAACCCTTGCTAAAATCCCGCCATGGCGCCAGCTTCGGATCGCTGCTCTCGCTGAGGAAGATCACAACACCACGAATCTTGCGATCCATGTGCTCCAACTGGTAGCCAGACATCTCCAGAAAGATACGTGGGTAAATATTGGGCTCGGGCTCTACCTGGTATTCAATGATGAAGGTTGGGGCATTTTTGTCTACTGGCTCGAAGATGCCGTCGTAGGTACGGTCAATCTCCTTGTATGCCTGGGAAGCGAAGCGATAGCCAGCCGTCATGTCAATTGGCGCGAATACGTTGAATAACTCTGGACAGGCCTTGAATATCTTATAGAAATGAGGATCAGATTTCATCGCAGGCCCTAAATGTCTTATAGATTCGCGTAGAACACTTCTATCCTAAGCCATTCCTCAGACGATGTCCAATCCCGCTCTTTTCTTTAATCTTTGAAAAACGCTGCCCGATTCAGATGCACTTGAACTGTTCAAACGGTTGGTGGCAGCCGTTGCAATAATACAATGCCTTGCAAGCGGTTGACCCAAAGCGGCTGCGGAGACTCACTTCGGGGTGGTCGCAAAAGGGGCAAACCACCTGTTCATTGTTGTCTTGGAAAGGCGAGGCATTGCAGGTCTTGCCCGGAGGCGCAATGCCGTAAGCCTTGAGTTGGGCGCGTGTTTCCTCTGTCATCCAATCCGTTGTCCAGGCCGGAGCCAGAACGGTATTCACGACAACACGCGCAAATCCCCGCTTTTCCAATACGGTCTGAATATCCCGTTCGATGACTTGCATGGCGGGACAACCGGAGTAGGTTGGTGTAATTGTCACGCGGGCCTCGTCTTTATCGGCTTCCGCATGGCGCACAATACCCATACCGACCACATCCACCACCGGCACCTCGGGATCCTTGACCTCACGCAGCCAATCGAGAATCTCCGAACATTCGGTATCGGGAGTCATGATCTGTCCTCCACAAATGCCCCGGCCGCGGGGCATTTTCATATACAACCAATCAGGTCGAGATGACCTATTTGATTTCTTTGTGGATCGTGTGGCGCCCAAGAGCGCTGTTGTATTTTTTGATTTCCAAGCGTGCCGGTGTATTACGCCGGCTCTTGCTGGTGGTGTACCGTGAGGGCGATTTCCCAAGCTTTCGTGCTTCGGTGCATTCCAGGGTAATATTGATGCGAACACCTTTCTTTTTAGCAGCCACGTCTTCGTACCTCGATTTTAGCAATCAGCGGCGCCAGAAGCCCGCAGCCGCCTATCATACAAATTCAACGACAGCGAAGCAAGCTTTTCTCTCAATTCGGGTGCGATTAAAAAGAAAAGCCCAGGTTCTGTGTTGAAAGATGACCTTACCTGCCAGGCTCACACTTTGCGGTGCCCCCCGTGAAGACGAGATAATACCTAACACTTCGATTTTTATATTAAAGTATTCCCTCCACATGTGGATACAATATAGAGAGAGGTGCACGCCTCTCAGCCACTGGGGCGATTCCTCCCCTAGCCCGAAAAAACTTACGGAGCATGCTCGATGATCAGGATACTCATCGTAGATGACAATGAAAGTATACACAACGATTTCAATAAGGTTTTGATGGGCAAGACGCAGGACAAGCTGCGTAATGTGGAAATGGCGCTATTTGGAGAGGACGACCCGGACCTGGATCTAGACGAACCCACTGTCAATTACCGGATCGATCATGCCTTCCAAGGAGAAGACGCCATTGAAATGGTCCAGAAGGCAATCGAAGAGAAAGATCCCTACGCCTTGATTTTCATGGATGTGCGAATGCCGCCTGGCATGGATGGCATCAAGGCCGCCTCAAAAATATGGCAGAAGCATCCCGACCCGGAATTGGTCATCTGCACGGCCCATTCCGACTATACCTGGGGCGAGATCGTCAAGGAAGTCGGAGCTTCCGGGAAACTCCAATTCCTGCGTAAACCTTTTGACATGGTCACGGTCCAGCAACTGGCCCTCTCCTGTTCCAAAAAAATAGAGGAAGAAATGGCCGCGCGTACGGCCATGTCTCGGTTCGAGGCCGAGCAGGCCAAACTCAGGGAACTCTGTGATGTCCAATCGTCTCATATGGACAAGTTAACGAACATCATTGATCCCCTCCTCAGACGAAGCGCGGTGGAGACCAATATCCCCGGTTTCATACACGAAGAATTGGACAAGATCAGTCAACTGATCGCAATCATGCGCCGCGACCTGGTGCCCTAGCAGTCTGGTCGGCAGAGCCGGACAAATGGCACAATCAGTCCTGATTATTCATGCGTCCTTAGGTTGAGGAACTCGGGGAGGTCAGGATTGGAACGGTCGAACTTCCAGATCCAGGCATCTAGAAAATAGTGGAGAATTTGTGGCAGCGAGAGTGCTGCCACAAAGAGGGACATGGCAAAATGATCTACTTGGGGCAGGGGTAAGGCCAAAAGGTCAGGCATGTACACCTGCCACACAAAACCGTCCCAGATGGTTTCTTCCAGCAAGGCCGGAACAAAGATCAGCAGGTAGAACAGATACCAGCGCTTGCGTTGAGAAAGAAATGCGAGCAGCTTGGACCTGGTCGATCGCACCGGATCGCTCCACTTGCGGTTACAGTAATACCAAATAATGGCAAGAAAAGGGATTCCGTGAAACAGGTTCAGAAATGCGGCCGAAATCAGCGGGTTGTCCGTGGCATAGATGCCCACCGCCCAGGTCAGGTAGTGCGCTGCCATAATCAGCTGTTTGCCCGGGTTGAAATAGCGCAAGGTGCGCCACACATACACCTGGCGGATCAGGTACAAGCCAAGAAAAAGGAAGTAAACCAGCCCTATCTCACGCGCGAAAACAGGGTCGATGCGAAAGGCGAACTCTTCGCCCGCGTTAAACCAGTCGAAATGGCGGGTCGGCGTGGCATGCCACCATAAAACCGGCGCCAATGCTCCGGCGTAAAGCGTCCACTTGTCCAGGTAGAAATCCAAGCTGGAGGACTCGCCCTTTTTGACTTTGTAGAGCACCAGAAAGCCGTAGTTCTGTTTGATGAAGTGGTAGATGGCCACATAGGCGAGCAGGGTCCAGAACAAAACCGGCGAATAATAGTGAATCCGAAATGAAAGAAACAGGAAGATGGGAATGGGCAGTAGATAAAGGAGCGGGCGGCGCGAATACTCGTCCGGGTCCAGATAGGTCCGGTAGAGGCTGGACCAAACATGGGCCACGTCGAAGGAGACCAGAAGCAAGAGAAAGGCCCACAAGGGCATTTGCTCAAAAGGTTCAAGCAAAAGCACCAACGGTGAGAGAGCCGCCAGACCGAGTGGCAAAAGAAAGATGCCAAGATCAAATTTTTTGGAGAATATCCAGTTGTCGTTCATGGGCCCTTACCACGGAATCGTCTCCAGATTATAGAACAGATGGCAGAAGAGGAACAAGCGACCCTTTCGTTTCACAAAGGAACCCCTTCCAAAATGAAAACTGCTGGCGCAGAGCAAGCAAACCTGCGCTCAGGTTAACGGCATACTCAATCTAAAGTCAAAGCAGAATATGCCTTGTCACGTGATAAGCCCATTTTCAAGTCTCAAACTGCGCCGGAGAGAGCCACCCGGGTGAGTTATTCCAGTGTGGCGTGTTGAACCGAGAAATGCCAGGGTTTATCGACCTGAAAGGTCACCAGAACGACTTGGAACTCCCAGGGTATCTGTTGGTCGCGCCACTGTTTGAGAAAAACCCGAGCCAGACTCATCAGCCGTTTCTTCTGGGAATAGCGGACCTGATCGCCGATACGCAGGTTCTCCCGATACCGCCGCGTTTTCACTTCAACAAATACCAGGTGCCGCCAGTTGGCCATAATCAAATCCATCTCGCCATGTCCATGACGCCAGTTATGCGCTACCAGGTGGTACCCACGCCGGTGAAATGTACGCCTGGCCAGGTACTCTCCCCTCCTGCCCACATTGCGGATCCAAAAAGGATAGGGCATCAGCCAGCCGCGTAAGAATTCCACAATTACAAAAATCATGGGCTGATTTTAGCTCACCCATAAGAAAAGAGCACCTATTCATCGTAAAATATCCATGAGGCCCCTTTTGGAGAAAGTCCATGCTGACATTATGGTTGTTTTTATTTTTTACTCAAAAGCCCGGTTCAATTGCCGAACAGTTGCCCCTGCTGATGACAAATTCATCCAAGGGCCTTACCTCGGATGGTTCTTATATTGACACGGTTGCCAAACTTTCTCGGGAGAAAGGCGCTTGGAAACTGGTGATCGAGGAACAGCTTTATGACGCACCTAACGGAAGCAAGGGCCTTTTCGAACGCCATATTCTACACATAGACCACATTGATTCGGTGCGCTTGTATTTAGATACGAAGCGCGACACCGAGGGTCGCAATACCTATCTGATCCTAACCTACCGGCAATCCGAGAAGGGAATCTACAGCTTCAAGGACAGGGATGAGCGCAAATTCGGCCCTTTATTGGCCTTCCGGATCGGTGTCTACAAGCGCGATACGGCAGAACGCATCAAACAAGATATCGCCCACTTGCGGAGTCAACCCTAGAACGGACGAGCCGGAAAAGGTTCAGACGCCGTTGGGATTGCCTTGCCGTCCGGGACCTATCGGCTGTCAAGCCCCAGCAATTTTGACGAGCCAACTCACAGAAATAGAACTAAATAGAGGAGACTGGCCAAAAAATCTTGACGCCTGAGAAAATAGACTCGCATAATAATGTAACAGCCTTTATTCCTGCCTTGGCCCCCCCAAGACTTCGATGGCTTTTATGACACACCTGTACCCAAACAACCAAACTATGAACCAACTCGGATCTCGACAGAGAGAATCGGATATCACCGCCCTGCTTTCCCTTTGGAACAAGGGCGATGACCATCCGCCAGGCGACCTGTTCCCAGCGGTTTATGGCGAATTGCGTCGTCTGGCCCATCGGTTAATGCGCAGGGAAAGATCTGATCATACGCTCGACCCGACGGCACTCGTCCACGAAGCCTATGTTCGCCTTGTGGACGGGCAAAAACTGGGCTGGCAGGATCGGGGTCACTTCTATGCCGTGACCGCCCAGCTCATGCGCCGCATCCTTGTCGATCATGCCCGTGGTCTGCAAACAGAAAGACGCGGCGGTGCCTGCGTGAAGCTGCATCTGGAGGACTGGGATCTGGTTCAGGGGCATGGTGTCAACGACCTGCTGGAACTAAATGAAGCGCTTGGCGCCTTGGAAACAGTCGATGCCCGCAAGGCCCGCGTGATAGAGCTCCGTTTCTTCGGCGGCTTATCCGTAGAAGAAACTGCCACCGTGCTTGACGTTTCAAAGCCCACGGTGATTCTCGACACCCGACTTGCTCGCGCTTGGCTCTTTCATTATATTCACGGCGAGAAACCACGTGGACCCTGAACGCTGGACCAAAATTGAGGCCTTGTTCGCGGGGGCCCTGCAAAGGCCAACAGCTGACAGAACGACTTATCTAAAAGAGGCTTGTGCGGGGGACGAATCTCTCCTTGCCGAGATAACGAACCTTCTCGATGCCGACCAACAGGCAGATTGCTTTATAGAAGAAGTTGTCGGCGTTGGCGCGCGTATCTTCGAACAACTAGATACGGTCCCCTCGGGTCAATCGGTGGGTCGTTCGATCGGCACTTACCGCCTTATTCGCGAAATTGGCCGCGGTGGCATGAGTCTGGTCTACCTGGCAGGTCGAGCAGATGACGCCTTTCAAAAGGAAGTCGCCATCAAGTTGATCCGGCGGGGTATGGATACCCGTGAGTTACGGCGCCGCTTCCGTATAGAACGCCAGATACTCGCCAGCCTGGAACACCCCAACATCGCAAGGCTCTACGATGGCGGAACCACCGAGGACGGCCTGCCCTATTTCGTAATGGAGTACATCAAGGGTGAACCGATCGATGTCTATTGCGATCGCCACGAATTGAGCCTCAGTCAGCGAATCACACTGTTTCGTAAGGTCTGCAGCGCGGTCCATTGCGCCCATCGCAATCTGATCGTGCATCGAGATCTGAAACCCAGCAATGTGCTGGTCACCGAGACGGGCATCCCCAAACTATTAGATTTTGGCATTGCCAAGCTCCTGCACCCTTCCCCGAACGATAAAACCAATACGGGTCAGGACTTACGGCCCATGACGCCAGGATTTGCCAGCCCTGAGCAGTTACTCGGCGGACCGATCACCACGGCGACCGACGTCTATTCGCTCGGGGTATTGCTCTACCTCTTGTTGAGTGGCCATCGCCCCTACCGTCTTGAAATGGGTACGCCCGCCCAAATCGAGAAACTGGTCTGCGAGAAGGAGCCAGAGCGTCCCAGTTCGATGGTTTCTCATGACCGGGAAGCCGATCGGGGTGGCCATCGCACCGCCTCCGAGTTGAGCCGACTGCGGCGCACGAATCCAGACCAGTTACGCCGACAGCTGCAAGGGGATCTGGACAATATTCTACTCCTTGCTTTGTCGAAGGAACCAGAGCGGCGCTACATTTCGGTCGCCCAGTTCGCCAATGACCTGGCCTGCTTCCAAGAGGGCCGTCCCGTATTGGCGCGTAAAAATACATTCGGCTATCTGGCACGTAAATTCGTAAAGCGTCACTGGCTGGGAACCGGGACCGTCACAGCCTTTCTTCTCTTGCTGCTCTCCTTCACCGCCGCCATGTTCCTTTCTGCCACGCGAACCAAACGAGAGCGAGACCGAGCCGAGGAAGTCTCTTCCCTATTGGTGAACATGTTCGAGATTGCCGAGCCTGGCGAGTTGCGTGGCAGCTCTATCACGGGTCGCGAACTCTTGGATCGGGGCGCCGAGAACGTGGCCCAACTCTCAGATCATCCTCAAACCCAAGCTATGCTCTTGGACACGTTGGCCCAAATGTACCATCGCCTGGGCCTCTACGACCGAGCCGAAAACATGTACAGTCGCGGGCTCGCTTTGCGTCGCGGACTCTGGGAAGGGGATAACCCGGAACTGGCGGCCAACTTACGCAACCTTGGTCGCGAGCTTGCTTATTACGGTGACTTCGATAGCGCCGAGAAATCATTTCGCGCCAGCTTGGAAATGAGGGTGCGTCTCTTCGGCGAGGAGCACGAGGACGTTTCGCAGAGCTTGAACAACCTGGCTTTGGTGCTCCACGACCAGGGACGTTACAAGGAAGCCGAAGAACTCTATAATCGTGTCGTAGCCCTGGACATTCGCTTATTTGGGAAAAACCATTCCAAGAGCACCCTGTCACGCACCAACTTCGCCCTATTCCTTTATGATCGGGGCAAGTATGCACAGGCGGTGCAAGTCTTGGAAGAGGTGCAGGCCATCCACCGAAAACAACTGCCAGAAGAAGAGGCACAGATAAAACACAGCCTTGCATGGCTAGCCATGTCGCATCAGGCGCTGGGCCACTTCGACGTAGCCGAGCGGGAGTTTCGTCAAATATTAACCGCCCTGCGCAATATATATGGCGAGGAACAACGAGACCTGGCTCATAGCCTGAACAATCTGGGAGGGATCCGTAGGGTACGGGGCGACCTGGGAGGGGCTGAACCCCTATTGCAACAGGCCTTGTCCATCCGCCTGGCCCGACTGGGGGAGCAGCATGCCGAACTGGCCTCCAGTTACGAGGAACTGGCCGCCTTATACCTGGATTGCGCATTCCTTGATCTGGCCGAAGAATTTTACCTGCGCGCCTTGAATAATTATCGGGAGAACTTTTCCGAGAATCACCCGCTGGTGGGCCGGCCATTGATTGGTTTGGGCTGCGTCAATCAGAGACTCGGCCGACTCGCTGAAGCGGAGCACTATCTGTTACGAGGCATGGCGCTGTTGTCCCCGGCCGATTACCGCATGGCCCAAGCGCAGAGCGTGCTCGCCGAATGCCTGGTCACGCGTGGTCTTTTCCAGGACGCCCGTTATCTTCTAGAGCAAAGCCTTGTGGCCTACACCCGGCGACTGGGCGCGGATCACCCCAAAACAGAAGCCGTCAAGCAACGCCTCAATAATTTGCCCTAACGGCCTTGAGAATGCCTAGATAGGATCCCACACTTCGGATTATCCCCGTTTCCAGACTTGCTTTTTGCCTTTTCCTGCCCCATAGTTATTGTGTATTGGGCCCAGGGAGGCTGTTTTGATAATCGTCCTGCTCTTATTGCTTTTCCAAGACACACGGGTTCTGGTGCTCAAGAACGGAAAAAAGATCACCTGCTCCAGTTATGAAATCAGCAATGGCAGGGTAACCATCCAGCAGGGCGAACAGAAACTCACCTTACCCGAGAAACTCATTAACTGGGAAATGTCCAGACAGGCAGAAGCACGGCTCGCCAAAGAAGAAACGGCCAAGAAGGAAGCAGCCAGCGCCAAGCAGAAGGCAAAAAAAGAAGCAGCAGTTCGCCACTTCCCGAAAGCCACCAAGAGACCAGACAAAGCGATTGTGCTGACCAATGACAATTTTGGTGATCAGACGGGGCGTTCTCTGGCCAGCTCGATCACCATTGGATATCGCACAAATGCAAACAACATCATTGTAGAAGCAACCATTAATGGGCAAGGCCCCTTTAAGTTTGTGCTGGATACCGGTGCATCCGTGACAGTCATCTCACCGGAAACCGTCTCCAAGCTCAACCTGGAAATGGGGCGCGACCAGACCCCTATCGTTGGCGTCAGTGGAAAGGTAATGTATGCGGGTCAAGTCACACTGGACAGCATTGCCATCAGCAGTGCTCGTGTCAAAGATCTGTCTGCCGTGGTCCGCGGCATCGGTATTCTCAACCAGAACGGCGTAGTGGGCCTGCTGGGCCAGGACTACCTCAACCATTTCAGCACGCACTTAGATCCGGCCAACAATACCCTTACTTTGAGCCCCCATGGCTCTGGCGGCAGCGGCTCCAAATCGGCCGCAGAGATCAATGCAGATTTCGAGAGTTTGGGCGACCCCTTCAGAGATCTGGGCAATGTTGTCAGCGAGTTCGAGGGCATGACACTAAGGTATTTGGACAGCAACAGCACCCAAGCCAGGCAACGCAACCTGAAGAAGGTCAAAAACCTTTCCCTGGAATTATCTGAGATCCGCAGTCGGATAAAAAGAGCGCGTGACACGGTGGATAACGCCAAACACAACCTAAATGGAGATGAAAAGTTCAATGCCAATGCCGAGGAATTTCTGGCCTGCCACTCAAAGTCCCTATTGGTTATCAGCAAGGTCGAAAACCAGGCGCGATCTCTGCGCAAGGCATATGCTTTGACCGATCAAAGGGCACGACAGAACATGAGCCAACGCCTGATAAATGACTGGCAACAAATCGCCGTGGCAGCCAATCGTTGGAATGCTTGCTACAAATAAAGCTATTAACGGGGTAAACGGACCACAAACTCGGTACCACCTTCCCGGGACGGAAAGAACTCAATATTACCGTCATGTCCCTTGCAAATGATGTCGTGTACAATGGCCAGGCCAATGCCGATCCCATTGTCTTTGGTCGAAAAGAAGGGGTTGAACACCTTATCCTTAATGGCTTCGAGGATGCCGCCCCCGTTGTCTCTAACCCGTATCTCGACCTCGTTTTCCCGATTGTTGGAGAGCAGAACCACACGGGGGCGCCCTCCCTGGATGACCTGGTACGAAACAGCAGCCTCGAACGCATTGTTGAGCAAATTAACCAGAGCTCGGCCCAGCTCCTCGGGGACCAGTGGCAGATTTCCCGCTTCCGGATCCAGCTCCTGAAGAAATTCAATCTCCGCACCCGCCTGATCAGCCAGGCGACCGCGATAAGCGATATCGGCGAACTTCATCAGAACACCATTGATTTCGTGGTACTGCCTTCGATTGCTCGACTTGACTGAGAAAGGTACAATACTGTCCACGATCTCGTTGACCCGAGCACCGTGGAGATTGATAAAACCGGCGTTTTGTTCCAAGGTGCCCAACAACTCGCGCATTTCCTCCAAATCGTCCTTGTCGATCACGCGGCTATAACGTTCCAGATACTCGCTTAGCTCACCGGCATGTTGCTCTGAAATCACAGCAAAATTATCGATAAAGTTCAGGGGATTCTTGATTTCATGTGCGATTCCCGAGGCCATGGCGCCCATGGCGGCCATTTTCTCCTGGGTCAGTAGTTGCTCCTGGGTGTGAACAAGGTCCTCGTTCTTCTGGACCAACTCTTGATTGGCGTGGCTTAGCTCCTGGGTTCGCTCCTCGACCTTATGTGCCAGACTGCGACCGTATTCGTCCAACTCCTCCACGAGCCGCGCATTTTCCAGAGAAATGGCAACCTGAGCGGAAAGCACACCAAGAACGGCCAGGCGTTCCGGAGTAAAGGCACCGGTAATCAAATCGTTCTCCAGGTAGATGAGCGCGGTCAAGGCACTCTTGTGGAGGATCGGCATACACAGGATCGAACGCTTTTCGCCATGGCGAATGTAGTCATCATGGGCAAAACGACCGTTTCGACAAGCATCGACCAACACCAGGCTTTCTCGGGTTCGGACCACGTATGAGACTACCGCACGACAAAGGTTTTCTGCCTCGTCTACAGAGGTTCCCTGGCGAACAGTGATCTGCTGGAGACGCAGATCACCTTCTGCCTGAATCACCAGGCGCCCCTGCTTTTCCATAATCAGCAGCCCTCGTTGCGCCCCGGCATTCTCCACCAGGAACCGCATAATCTTTTCCAAGAGACGCGCTAGATCAATCTCTCCGGAAATGGCCTGCGACGTTTTGATCAACGTGCCCAAATCCATATCGCTGGCCAGCTGAGCGAAGGGCGCTGGAGGTTTAAGCTGGCCCTTACGGGGTGCCGACTCGGGAAAAGCCTCCTCAAGCGCAAGAACCTTGGCAGTGGCGCCCCAAACATCATAGGAAGCGTGGGCATCGGTGAGGAAAACATGGGCCAGACTCTCCATGCCCCGCTCACGATAGTAATGCGCCGCCAACTCCTTGGCAAGAGCCTCCAAGTGAATGAAGCCGCCAATTGCAAACCCGCGTAGCGCACGGTCATAGGAAGAAACCGCGCTTGCATGTCTACCACTCAAGCGCCCGTTTTCCGCCAACAGCAGATCATGCCGAGGTTTGTAGTTGATGGGACACATAACCGCCAGACGACCCAAAAAGCGGATATGCCGTTTCAATTCACGGCCGTAATGTCGCCTTGTACTGCTTTCTGCCATATGCCAAAGAGCGGCCAAGCTCAAGCCGTAATAGAGCACACAATCCGGGAAAAAAGGATTCAGGTACGTTTTCGCGCCACTATACCCATTGAGGCTGGAAAAACTCTCAAGCACGCGTGCATAATGCCCAAACAGAAAATCGACTTGCATACGCATCATGGTGAGCTTGGCCAGGCTCTCCTCGCAGAATAAGCAAGTTCCCAGGTCGTTGTCATTATCGCGAAAAGAGTTGTTGTCTGAAGCACGGTTCTGTAGAAAAGCCACCCAGTCGGAGACCAGCTTCGCCAGTTCAGAAGCTTCGCGACTGTGCCGGGCGGCATGGGCGTGATGGCGGATCAACGCCACAATTTTGGGCAGAGGGCGTCCACTGAAAATGGCTGTTGTTAAAATGCCTATCAAACTGGTCCCGGCCTCGTGAATCAGACCCACTTCCTCATTCTCTCGAAGGGCCTCAGAGAAGCAATCGGCGGCGCGAGGCAGGTGTTCAAGCAGGTGACAAAGGGAACCATAGGTAATCAACACACGACCGCGAATATGAGGTGCGTACATGAATTTGCTTTTTTTGAGGGCGACTCTGGCGAAGGGCAATCCCCGCTCCCAGCGGTCCCATTCCAGGCCCACCACTGCGGCGTAGAACCCATAAGCCAAGGCGGAGGAAGCGGTGTTACCCTGCTGCAGAGACAACAAGGAGGCTTTCAAGACCACCCATTTCCACAAATCAGGGTTAACCGTATATGCGGCCGGAGCCATTGCCAGCAGCAACTCTACCATCTGCCAGGTCCGTGAATCAAGCAGGCCAGACGGCTGGGAGGCATCTCTGGAACGCAACTGAAAAGCCAGGGTCGCCAATTGCTGCCAAAGTAAAGGTCTCCTCACTCGGGATGGCACATTTACGCCTAAATGCAGAAGGCCCTGAGTGCCCAAATCCAGCGCATGTTCCTTATCGCCAAGGGCAAGATGTGCAAGCACGCCGAGAAGGAACACGGGCTGTTCAGAACGGTGCCGCGCCAAAACCTCGTAGAGGTCACGGGCCTCGGAGAAACGGCCGCGGGCCAGAGCGCATTTCCCCCGTTCCATACACAGCTCGAAAGACAAATCCGCTTTGCGGGTCCAGGCCATACGTCCAAGCAGCGGGAACCCGAACTCCAGGTAATCGGCCGCAGCTTCATAAGAACGGTTGGCGTGGGCCAGACGCCCCGCCGCAAGATTCAGCTCAGCTAGCCTGTCGCGCTGCGCCACATCTTCAATCAATTCGTTGGCCATGTTCAAGTGGTTGGTTATCTCAAACACGCCCTCGCCTGGGTCGCGCTCTCCAAGGTCCTCCAATAAGGCTGTTCCCAAACGCAGATGCGCCTCGCCGCGCAGCCTCCCGGTGATCATGGAGAAGGCTGCCTTTTGCAAACGTTCATGGAGAAATTGGAAGCGAAGATCTCCGGCATCTTCCCACTCGTCGCCCTCGTCCATATAGGTCGGGGTCAGACCCAGAGAATGGACCAAATCTTCGTCCCGGGCGCGGAGCAGGCATTCCGCCACAGCAGAAGGATTCATCTCGCAGGCAATGGAAAGCTGTTTCAGATCAAAAGAGTTACCGACGCAAGACGCATATTTTAAAACGTACTGGGTGGTTGGGGGCAATTTGCGAATGCGATCGATCAAAAGATCGACTACATTCCCGGTCATCCCGGCACCTTGGATCAGATCTGCTTCCCAGCACCAGGAACCTATCTGAAAGTCAAACCAGATAAGCTTGTCGCGATGGAGTTGTTTAAAAAACTCGGTCACGAAAAATGGGTTGCCATGGGTCTTGGTAAGAATCACATCCGCCAGGGGAGCCGCATCCCCGACAGAGCTGGCAAGCGTATCGGCCACAAGTTCGATCAGGTTATCGCGCTCAAGCTCGCCCAAAGCTATTTGTTCTATTCGACCCTCGTCGCCGTTGAGTTGTTCGAGGAAAGGGGCCATGCCGACAGGGTTGTCATCGTCATCATGGCGCCATGCTCCGACCAGTAGAAGTGAAAGACCTTCCGGATCTGAAACCAGCCGCTGGAGCAGGGATTTAGTGGCCTCATCAGCCTGATGCAAATCGTCGAGAAAGAGCACAAGCGCCTGATCTTGAGCCGCAAGGGCGCGCAGCAATCTGGGAAAGAGAAAACGCAAAGGTTCCGCCCCATCCTCGTTTTTGTCGCGCGTTTCACCGGGACCAATGATCATTTCTAGCTCAGGAATCAAATCAATGAGCGGACCCGCAGAAGGACCCAGTCCCGCGATAATGCGATTCCGCCAGGTGCCGATCACCCCGTCCGGCTCTATAAGAATCTGGCGGATCAAATCTCGCACGGCTTGGATCAGCGCCGCATAAGGTTTGTTTTGCGTGTACTGTTCAAACCTTCCGGCCGCAAAAAAGGCTCTTCTGCCAACAATCTCTTTTTCCAACTCACGAACCAGCGAGGTCTTGCCGCTTCCAGCAGCACCGGAGACCAGAACAAGCTGAGCTCCCTGCTCTCCGGCCCGTGCGAAAGCGGCCGCCAACAATGCCATTTCGCGGTCACGTCCATAGAGCTTCTGAGGCAAAAGAAAGCGACCGGAAAAATCGCGACCAGACAGATCGAAGGTGGGAACCTCCCCATTCTCCAACCAGATTTCTCGACAGCGCTCTAGATCGGACAAAAGGCCATAGGCGCCTTGGTACCGATCTTCAGCGGCTTTGGCCATGAGCTTGTGGACAATTGCTGCCAGACCTTCGGGGATACGCGGATTCCGTTCCCGCAGTTGAACCGGCTCCCTGGCTATATGGCAATAGACCATTTCCAAGGGATCTTCACCGGCGAAAGGCGGCGTCCCCGTTAACAGAGCATAGAAGATCATGCCAGCCGAATAAAAATCACTTCGGAAATCCAATAAGCGGTTCATGCGCCCTGTTTGTTCAGGTGAAATAAAGGCGAGATTATCTCGGGGCAGATCTCGTTCGGTAACACGTTGGAAATCCATCAAACGGGTGGCGATATGAAAGTCCATCAGGCGGATCTCACCGCGTTCCTCGTTGTAGAGAATGCCGTCTGGTTTGAGGTTCTTGTGTACGACCCGATGTTGATGGACAAGACCGAGAACCTGAGCCAGGCTTGCGGCCATCCGCAAAAAAGAACCTGGGTCGGGGTTGCTCAAGGCCCACTTTTCAAGCGTGACTCCGTCGAAATCTTCCAGCAGCAAACGAACGCCGAACTCATCTTCCTCCAGGCCGATGGGTCTAAGAATACCGGGGCAGTCCAACTCCTTGAGAATTACGAGCTCGTGCCTTAGCGCGGCAACCTGAGCCGGGGACCCGTAACCATTCTCCAAGCGTTTGAGGATGACGCTTCTCTGGTCGTGGAGACGCACGCCGCGCCAGGTGGACACATAAGGTCCGTCGCGAAGTACTTCTAAATTCTCGAAACCGACAACTTTCTCCATATTCAACCCAGAAAATCAGCGCAATCGCCTCTCTTTTTGATCCACTCAAGAAAAACCGTCCAGCTTATTATACCTTAAAGCGATGAAAACAAAGTGAATTGGTTCATAAACAGCGAAATTGACCAAGGCTCAGCTAGTTGGGATAAATGGGGGTTCTGGTGATCTACGCTAGCTTACGCATGTATATGGCTAGGGTGACAACGCAAAACCCAAGCTATATAAACTGCAAACTGTAAGGTTTTTAAAGCGAAAATAACTTAGAAATAGCGCCTCTCCAAGGAGTCGCCCAGAAATGACTTAACACCTCAGACGACATTAGAACACGATCACCGGTTAGCGTAGGATGTCATGACGAATGTGCGACCCGGCTCGTCACGCCATGCTGAATGTCTCAGTCCCAGCCTGAGAATATTGAAGATGGGCTGCGCGGGGCCCTAAAGCCTGTCGAGGTCAATCATTTCGATCAACGGTGTAAGCTGGTCCAAAGCAGAGACAGTCATAAAAACATGATTTTCTGCGTCACGAAGGGTTAATGCATCCGCCGCAAAAGTAGGCACCCAAGCCTGGCTGGAGCCAGTATACAGGTTCGGGTTCAGCTCTCCGGGGTCGAAACCGATCACGGGGATTCCAAAGACATCGTAGATATCGAAAGCGCCACTTTCCGTTTGAGCCAGGACATATCGACCATTGTCAGAGACAACCATATCCACATAGGGTTCGCTCCGTGGGAATTGCTCCCAGGCCAACTCACCTTCTTCAATCTGGATCAGGGAACCCGCACCCGAGAGCAGGTAAAGGGTGTCCGAGTCGACCGCGATGATTACCATTGCAGACAGTGGGTTCGGCAAATGAATCCAGGCAAGCTCGGCGCGCGCCAGGTGGAAAAGTTGGAAATAGGAAAAGGGCGGATCATGGGCAGGGCTCAGAACAACGCAATCTCCCCGTCGGGAGAAAGAAGCACCGTTCTCAAGTTGGTCGACGGTTTCAGACCAACGCTCGAACAAAAGGGAGCCATCCCGATCAAAAATGGAAAAGCAGGCCTCCCCTCCCCTTTTCCTGATAAGCGTGAAGGCGGTGGAGCGGGGCGAGGTTGCAACCCGCTCTATCGGACCGGAAAGTGTCCAGGGTGCGCCATTTACAGGAAAAACGGTCAACCCGTTTCCCAGTTGGGGATGTTCATCTGGGGAAACAATGAGAAGGTCCCGATCAGGACCGGCTCGATAGCAGGTAAACATTTCACTTGAACTACAGGGAACCTGGCTCCAGACTGGACAACCGAGCCAGACAAACAAGAACAAAAACCTCTTCATGGGACACCCTCTTCATCCATGCCGTCTGGTGGCCGAACGGAATGAATATTTGATTTATCTCAAAGGTGGTGTTCTTGTATGAAGAAAATGGGAAGCTAATTTGAAATCGCGATGAACGGGTCAGCCATCGATCTCGATTTCACGAAGGTTCTTTTGGGTGTCTTCGTGGTACCAAATCTCCAAAAACTCGTCAATCGAGGCCGGCTCCATGCGCACCATGTCCTCGTGTAACTTCTGTCGCAAAAGACGCTTGGTGCCCGCAAATGCAGGCCCCGCCTTGGCCTTGAGCTTGGTCGCTTTATTATATGTCTTCTCGGCAAGATTCCCACCCGAGGAGATCATGTCTACCAGACCAAGCGCCTTGGCATCAGCCGCTCCATAGAGCTTGGCATTGTAGACAATTGTCTGAGCATTGCGACGTCCCACACAATTACGAAGCATGGTGACGCTACCGGCGAAGAGACCCGAACCAAAGGCGAGTTCGTTGAGCGAAATCACGGATTTACCCAACACCATGATGCGGTAGTCACAGGCGGTGGCCAACATGCAACCGCCCGCGATACAGTGGCCGTTGAGCGAAGCCAATACAGGTTTCGGATACATGAACAGGTAGGCATACAAATCAGTGAAGTCTTCGATGAATACCCGGAAATCCTTCCGATCCGCTTTCAAAAAATGGGGAATGTCGAAACCGAAAGAGAAGAACTTCCCCTTCGCCGTCAAAACAACACAACGAATAGAATCGTCTGTTTCCAGTTCTTCTAGAACGGTTCTCAAACTGGTGACCAAACGTTCATCAATAGCATTGACCGTCCCGTGGACCATTGTGACGGTCGCAACACCATCCTTTTTATCAACATGGATGATTTCCGACATACTGCCCTCCCCCTTTAATTTGCTCCTTTTCTCAAGAAAAAGAGACATGGGTGACCGTGTTGCTTCCTATCGGCAAAAAAGTAGAAGAGCTGAGCCATTTTCCCCAGCATTTGCTTCCGAACCTATCTTTTGAAAGCGCGGAGAAGAATCCGATTACGGTTTCTTCCAGCCCAACTTCACCTCCGCCACAACGAGTCGATCCTCTTCGTTGTAATGAACCTTTGGCGGAGGTTACCAGAGATCAGGAAAATGAGCATGTGCCATGTCCGATGATTGCTCTTTTCTCCTGGATCAGCGAGGATCCGTGGAGAACCGTCCTGTTTTGTCTTTAGTCTCTCAGCACGCCTGACCAATGGGTGTGTCCACGGCCTCCCGGCGTGCCTTGAGCCTTGTTAATTGAGTGTTTTGGCGAGGATCTTGTCTAAATCATCACCGCGTAACTCATCTTCTGAAGCCAGCAGTTCGCCATTGCGACCCATCAGGAATGGACTGGGAATGCCGAAAATCATGTAGTCTTTTGCCATCGGGCTCTTGAAGGCCTTGCCATCAAAAATGTGACGCCAGTTCATTTTGTTTTTGGCCGTCCACCGATTGAACTTCTTATCATCTATGACGTTAACGTCGTCCAGCGAAATTGACAGGATCTCAAAACCCTTGTCTTTGTATTTCTCGTATGCGGCGCGCATGTAAGGCAGCTCTGCCTTGCAGGGTCCGCACCAGGTCGCCCAGAAATCGATAAGCACCACCTTGCCCTTGAAAGTGTCGAGGGATATTTGCTCGCCGTTGACATCGGGGGCTTGGATCGGAATCGGCCAGATCGCATCGATGATCTCCTTTTGCATCAGAAAAGCGGCAAACTGAATGGTTTTTCCATCGTCGCGATACTTTTTTGTAAAGGCTCGCAGGTCATCGTTGACACCAGCGCTTATGCCTTCGCCCACGCGGAAGCGCAGCATCATGGCATCAATGCGGCCTTGAAACGCTGATTCTTTGGACACAGCCTCAAAGGCGCTGACGGCCTCCGTGGTGGCATTCGCCCATTTCGGGTGGTTCTCGTTCTTCGGAAAGAACTCGTAGAAAGCAGCCATGCCGAGTTCGTAATTGGCTTCATCACTGGCCGAGGCTCCCGGTCTGGTGGCCAGAAAAACATGAGCTTCTTTTTTAAGGGCGCGCGCCAAACCACCCCAGGCACCAAAGCGACCGCCTAATTTAGCGATCTCGCGAATGCGCTCCAGGCCAGGGTTGAAGTCGGGAAAATCATCTTTCAGGTGACTCATTAGACCCAAGCGACGGCTGGCAAATGCCAGATTGGAAAGCTTGAATTGAGAAGGCGTCATCAGGCGAGCGTTACCGCGCACCAAGCGTTTCTCTTGCTCGTGCCAGGCCTCGTAAGCCTCTTTATCCTTAATATCGGCCGCTGCCTTTACATCTGGCAAGCCCTCGGCCAACAGCTCGGAAAAGGCTTGCCTGTTCGCATCCGCCCTTTTGGCCAATTGCTCGAACTTGGCCAACTTTGCTACCGAAGCCAGGTCGCTGTCTGCCTTCATTCTGCCGACGCTTTCAAAACCGAAATCGATGGCTTTGGACAGACTCTCCAAACTCTCTTCCCCTTGACCGGACCTTGCATAGGCACAAGCCAGGTTATAATAACCATCCGCCGAATCTGGGGCCAGGGAGATTTGTTGTTTGAACAGCTCGATCGCCGCTTCTTTGTCGCCAGCTTCAAGAGTCTTATAGCCCTCATTCACCAATTGGTTAAATTCCTTTATGACCTCAGGAGCCCTGGTTTGGGGCAATTTCGCTGCCAGATCAGCAGGGTTGGCAAATGCAGGAATAGCCAGGGCGAGCAAGAAAATTCTCATTGTTGTCTCCTTTCGTCGGCACCCACTTGGGACGTTAGAAGCCTAGTTTATCATTGACGGTGACCAATTCAAACATTTGCTCCAAAAAACCAAAGGATTTATGATATTGGAACGGAAGGGGTTCTTTGTAGTCAGGCCTTGGCATGTGACCAGTAAAACAAGCCGCCTGGCTGAGGTGGGCGGAACCTTGAGACTTGAGCCATGCAACAGCGGGATCCTGGGGCGCCGGTCGCCCCCGTCGTAGGCGATGGGTTGGGGTTCTCGTCTCGACAGGCAAGGAAGGTCCCGCTAGGTGACCTGGCACCAAAAAACCATCTAATGCACTTGAAAACATTGCTTTACGGGTCGCTCTCCTGTGGGCAGGGAAAGGTGACAAGAACGCTCGTGCCGTGGTTGGGGCCGTCACTTTTGACCGCGAGGTTGCCGCCCATTTCCTTAATGACGATGACGGAATAATGAAGGCCCATGCCTAGACCGCCCTCTTTAGTAGAGAACCCCTGGAAAAAAACCTTGGAAATGCTTTCAGGAGCAATGCCCGCCCCATTGTCGGCAACAACCAACAACACACTGTCACCTTGCCTCTGCGTGCTCAAAGAGATACGCCCGTTCCCGCCCTTGCTGGTAATTGCTTCGCGTGCATTCTCCAAAAGGCACTGGAGCACCTTACGTAACTTGGCCCGGTTGAGCAAAAGAGCAGGCACCTGAGCAAGGTTTGTCTCAACAACGATGCCTTCCTGATGGAGCAGATAACCCTCCAGAGACAAAACCTCCTCAAGCAACCCATCAATTTGAACAAACTCGAGGTAGGAACCGGCCTGGGTAAGCTCGAACCTGCTCCAGAGCTGGCTTGTCACCTTATGGAGTTGCTCCCGTACTCGGGTGCTTTCAGCAACCACCTTTTCTGTATTCCGGCGCCACGCCAGGGAAATGCGCTCAAGGGCGGCAACAATCAAGTGTCCTCGCTCTCCAAGACATGAACTGTCTGTCAGAAGCTTATGATCCCTGATCCTCTCGAGCAGTTTTATCGACCGGTCATCTGCAACCAGTTCCTGGATCAAACCAAGGCTTGTATGGGTGGCAGTAAGTGCATTGCCCATATTATGGAGTTCATGGGCTGTACTTTCATTCATGCCTGCTTCATGTGCCGAGGTCAGTAGGGCTTTTTGTGCCTCCAACAGATCTTGCAGTATCTTTGCTTTGACAACAGCCGAAACGATGGTATCGCGGTAGCGGAAAAGGGTATGCAGATCGGAATCGGCCAAAACTTTCGGGTCGCGTGAATGGCTGAGAATCAATACTCCAACCTCACGCGCGTCGTGCTTAATATGAACGGCGACAAAGGATGCCGAAGAGAGAAAATCCTTGCCTTCTTCGGTCTTCAGGGTCTGCAAACCAGAATAGAAGTATACGCCGCTCTTTAGCACCAGGCGGCTCATCAGGCCCTGGAGCACCTCCGCATTTAGAGCTATAACTCTGCCGTTAACGACAGATGGGTACCCAACAGTAAGGGAAAATTGGTAGCGACCCTCGCCGAGCGGGATAAGAAAGGCGGCGCGCTCCACTGAAGGGAACAAGGCCAGGCCCTGCTTCATGAGTGTCTCAACAACCTTGGGAAGCTCAATATCGCTATGAATCGTGTTGATTATGTGGTTGAGGGCCTCAAGCTCATGAACGCGCTCGTCGAGTTGCTTAGTCCGAAACCCCACTTGTTTTTCCAGTTCGCTGTTCATGGCTCTCAAGTGCCGTTTCTGGGAATGGATATAAACACCCAGGAGCCCGATTATACCCATCAAGTAACACACGAAAGCCCAATTAGATAGCCATGGCGAGGGGAGGATCTTGAGCATCACGGAGACGCCCTCCTCATTCCAGATGCCATCTGGGTTGGCTGCCTTTACGCAAAAACGGTAGGTGCCCCGGTCGAGGTTGGTGTAGGTCGCCACCCGCTGATTAGCGCTAGCCTCGGTCCAATGCTCACTGAAACCCTCCATGCAATAGGCGTAGCGGTTTTGCATTGAGGCGCTGTAATCCAAGGCGGCAAAGGTAAAGGAAAACACCGACTGACGATGGTTCAGGGTGACTTTGGTAGCATGACTGATATGCTTCCGCAAGGGCGAGTCCGCACCAACCCCGACGACTTTATTGGCCAGAAAGAAATCTGTTAAAGCGATTGCCGGCGGGGTTGTGTTGGTGCGAATCTCTTGAGGATCAAAATAAGTGACGCCTTCGATGCCACCAAAGAATAAGAGGCCACTGCCAGTTCTCAGGTAGGCGCCCGTATTGAACTCCCTGCCCCGCAGTCCATCAAAGGTGTCGTAACTAGTCATCTCACCGTTCTCGGGGTTGAAGCGCGTCAAGCCAGCGTTTGTGGACAGCCAAAGATAGCGCTCTTGGTCCACCAAGATGCCGTAGACCGTGTCATTGGGTAAACCGTCTTTCTCGCGAATATGGCGAAAAGTTTCTGTGATCGGATCGAAGACGTTCAGGCCACCGCCGCGGGTCCCAACCCAAATCTGACGCCCCTGCGGGCCGCTGCTCTCGGCCAGGCTGATAACCCTCGGATGGCTCAACGCGTCATTACGATACTGATCGGGAAGGTAATGGCGAAAGGTTCCCTGATTGGGGTCGAAAGCATTCAGGCCGCCATCTTCAAGACCAATCCAAATTATACCATCCCGCTCCTGTAGAGTTCCGCGAAACAGCACCTGGATATCATTGCCGCTCATGCTCTCAGCATCGTTTTCATCATGTATGAAGCGCTGAAGATGACCCGAGTTTTTGTCGAGCAGCAACAGGCCCTTTTCCGTGCCAACCCATAAAAGAGAAGGATCGCGTGCGTGGTCGAGCAGGTCGGTAACACGTCTTAACCACAAAGAATCCGGGTCCTTCTCGTCAGCACCGTAATGCTGAATCTCCTTAAAGTTGGCAGGGTTGAACCTGGCCAGGCCACCCGTGTGTCCGATCCAAACCGCTCCTCCTTCGTCCTGGTGTAACACGAAGACATCGTTTTCTTCCAATCCCTGCTCTTCTATCCCCTTGAGGGGCACTCTGTGCAGGCTTCTGGTTGTCGGATCAAAGCGGTGCACGCCTCCTTTTATCGTACCCACCCAGACCTGACCCTTGTCATCTTCGAGCAGTCCATAGGTGCTGTTGTGCGTCAAGCCTTCACTAGAGCCGAAAGTGTGGAAGCGGCGATGAGGATCATAAATATGCACGCCGATCATGGTACCCAACCATAACAACCCGCCCCGATCCACGAGCCAACTGTTAATGGATCCATTGCTTAATCTGCCGAATGTAGCGGTGCTGGGCTCAAGCGAATTGAAGTGACCCGTTGCTGGGTCTAGCACCAGCACCGAGGATCCTAACCCAAGCCAGATCCGGCCACCAAATCCGAGAACCCCTTGCGTGCCCTGCTCACCGAGAACATTTTCAAAAGCTCGCATGAATAGGTTCTGCGCGGGATCGTAACGGTACAGGCCACCGTTTGAAGAGATCAGCAGTTCGCCGCTGGGCAATTCCCAGAAACCGTTGATTGGATGCTTGGGCAACGGGAGGCTGGCTGAAGGGAAATGACTCATATCAAATCCTGTCTCTCGATCCGGGGAAAAAGCAAAACCCCCGTTGTCAGTGCCGACCCACAGGTAGCCACGAGAGTCCTCGTAGATCGCGTTGACCCGGGACGCATTCATGGCAGGGCTGATAAGCTCCCTATTCAACAGCTTATTTAAGCTGGCAAACCGCCCTGTCGTCCTGTTTAACCGACAAAGGCCCACCGAGCTGCCGATCCATAAGAAACCATTTCGGTCCAGGTAGAGCGCGGTGATCGTACCGTCCGACAAGCTCTCTTCCCTCGAAGGATCGTGCCGATAATGGGTAAACATTTGCGTTTTCGGGTCGAAGGCGTTCAGACCACCCTGGTCGGTGCCAATCCAAATAATTCCTTCTGGATCTTCGGCCATCGCAGTGATGTAATTATCAGAAATCAAAGTTGAATTACCAGGCTCATGCCTGTAGATTTTAAAATCATAGCCGTCGTAGCGATTGAGGCCGTCTTTGGTGCCCAGCCAAATAAACCCCTGCTTGTCTTGGATCATGCAGGTAACCATGACCTGAGAGAGACCGTCCTCTACCGAGAGATGACGGAAGCTGAAATGTTCTGCCCCCTCCTCTTCAGCTTGTGCAAAGCAGGCAAACATCCATGAAATCAAAAGAAGAAAAACTCTACTGGGTTGCGGGTTGATGAGTGACAATTTGCCTCCTCAGGAGATTAGCTACATGAAGTATCGTCAAAAAAAACGAACCGATAAAGAAAAAGCGGACCGAAATCTGGCCATTCACACATTTCCGCCGAAGCGAGCTTCAGGAATTCGAGGCCTGGTTCAAATACCGAGGACACCTTTGGTAGCAAGGAAAAATACAATCTGCTCCTGTGCTGGTCCGATTTCGTCACAAAGCGAAGCATGAAAAGAGCAATCATCTTCAGAACTCAGTAATTAGGGCAAAATTCGCAGAAACAAATCGCAAACCTTTTGGTTAAAAGGACCTTGCCCAAGCGGTGGCCCCAGGTCCGGAAAGCCCGGCGCGGAGGCCTTGGGGTGCCCTGAGTTCTGAACAAAGACCTTATGGGGCAAACAACTACTTAACGAATGGTAGGTGCCAGCGCTCCGGCCCTTTGGCTAGAAACCAATAAATCGGGTCCCAATTTGCATTATTCCGGTTCCTCTCCTTTTTTGGCCCAGACCGCTACACATGCTAAACGACTAAAAGGCCATGCTTCTATGTGACAAAGCTCAAGTGGCAGAATAATCAGAATCATGGCTATATTTGTATGAGCTGCTGATGACATATTCATTAAATTACCGCAACTTGAGTGCAATTTATCCCACCAGCTCCTTTCTATCTAATCACCCACAGGAATCTGACCAGGTATCTTTAGCGAGATTCAGCAATGTAGCTGAGCATAAATAAATATTGGTGGATCCTTAAAGGATTTCGTTTCGTGCGAGCTTCACGTTAATGGTAGGTGCCAGGTAATGGTAGGTGCCAGGCACCAGCGAGGGCGTGATAGCTTGGGGGTATTAGGTGTCGTACCAACCCGTCGACGGGGTCTGGCACCTTGCAATCCTGTGACCAAATCAGCAAAACGTTCCAGCCCGGCGCGCCTTAGGGGTCGTCGCTGGAACGATGGCGGAAGACACAAGGGAAACCCTTGCTATCACTCGAAATTTCAAAAAAGGCGCAACGTCTTCCACGGGCAGCGTTCCAGATCTCGGAACGCTGGCTACGGCTCAAAAAATGGTAGAAAGGGACTCCCTGAACAGTTTTCTCATCGCCTGATTCCAAGACGGGTCGTTTGAGAGCCAGGGGGAAACCACCCGTGTCCAAGACAGGGTCATATTTTGGGCCACGGGAAACGGCCCGTGTCCCGGACAGGTGCCTTTTTACGGAAGAGAAGTGTATATAATGACCAAAATGGTGCATGTTCCCGGTGGAAAGTGTACACCGTGCCCAGAATTTTCACCTTTTCCGGACCGCGCGAGAGCCCCTGTCCAAGACACGGCCTATTCTACG
>Ga0316189_10001364_pt1 | contig 24392 bp, 16 predicted proteins | sample LowCovwburrow_MG_FD_204930 | JGI IMG/M metagenome (GOLD analysis project Ga0316189, IMG submission 204930) | Coastal sediment microbial communities from Maine, United States - Lowes Cove worm burrow | ecosystem: Environmental > Aquatic > Marine > Coastal > Sediment | place: USA: Maine... | reverse complement strand
GCGATGGCCTTTGTGATACTGGTGATCCAGACGATGATAATGATGGTGTTGCTGATGGTGATGACTCTGAACCGTTGAACCAATTTGTCTGTAGAGATGTGGATGGTGATGGCTGTGATGATTGTTCTAGCGGCACTGATAATTCGGCAGATGATGGTACCGATACTGATGGTGATGGCCTTTGTGATGTTGGAGATCCTGATGACGATAATGATGGTCAATCAGACCTTGATGAAATTACGTGCGGATCTGATCCTTTAAATAGTGCGAGCCTCTCTCCAGATAATGACGCTGACAATTCACCTGATTGTGTAGATAATGATGATGATAATGATGGTGTTTTAGATGCTGACGACAATTGTCAATTTGATGCAAATTCAGATCAGACTGATGATGACCAAGATGGCATAGGTAATGTTTGTGATCCAGTTTTTGATATTGGAGTTATTGTTGATAATATTATCATTTACATAGAGGGTCTGGGGCTGAATAATGGCCAAACTAATTCTTTGACTACACAATTGCAGGATGTGCTTGATAAATATTGCAATGGCCAAACAAATGCAGCAAAAAACAAATTGAATGCTTTCATAAATCACGTACAAGCTCTTGCGTCAAATGGGATTATTTCGGCAAATGCAGCGACAATACTTATTGATGCAGCGAATGTGATTTTGGATGCTATTAATAATGACGTCGTTGTTTGTCCTAATCAAGGAAACGTAAGAGAGAATTTGCAGCATGTTAATAATCCATTAGAATCGGGAGGAATTCAAATAAAATTGTATCCCAATCCAGCTGTGGATAATATTACGATTTATATAAAATCAGAGCATAATGAAAATGCTGTTGTAACCATCTACAATCAATTGGGCCGTGTAGTCCTGAAACAAAATATAACAACAGGCAAAACTATACCTATAATCGATTTGTCTGCGAATCAATTAATAAATGGCTTGTATTTTGCTAAAGTACAAGTTGGGAACGAAACGATGATTCAACGATTTATTATTAAAAAATAATCTTTAAATAAACGCTTCTAGTTATACAAGAGTAATTAAAAGGGAAGCGAATCATCCAATAGAACGGGAAGGCATTTACGACAGAGCGTAAATGCCTTCTTTTATTTATACTTTTGAGAAAATGGACTAGTTTAAATTTAAATATCATGTATACTATGGTTGCATAACGAGCTTCTGAATTTTTATCAGACTTAAAAAGTATTTCAATTCTGCTTTATTAATTTTTTTTGGAGGACTTGAATCTTAAATAAAGAAGGAAAACATTATCTTATCCTACGATTAAATATTCTAGCAAATTATTTAGGAATATATCTCTTTCCACATATATTACTGATACATCGTTATTATTGGAAGACATCACGAAATCGAAGATTCAGCGAAGCTAATCTTACAAACTCGATTTCTACTGCGCTTTCCATTCCTCTGCTTTACCATTATACATGTGATTTTAGTAAAGGTCCTTATGGCCATAAATTGGATAAGAAAACAAAGGGTAGCAAAACAGAAGGAGTTTTTGAAAAGTAAAAAACCATAGAAAAAAAGGCAATAATTATGATTTAAAAAAAGGAGTTCAGCTCCTTTTTTTTATTTTCGTTATTGGTATGAATTTATTAGAGCAAATTTCAGGAAAGACTATAGGATTAGTATTATCAGGTGGTGGTGTTAAAGGTGTTGCACACGTTGGCATTATTAAGGCATTATTAGAACGCGATATCTATCCGGACATTGTTTCTGGAGCCAGTGCAGGTGCTGTTGTTGGTGCACTTTATGCCAATGGTATATCGCCTATAGATATGCTTGCCTTTTTTAAGGAAACCCCTTTATTAAAATACAATCTCTTAACTATTAATAAACCTGGTTTATTTGATACCAATAAATATCTCATGTTTTTTGAAAAGTATTTTCCATCTAATGCTTTTGAATCATTAGAAAAACAATTACATATCGTTGCAACAAACTTACAAACAGGTGAACCTGAGTTTTTTAGTAAAGGAAAATTATTAAAAGTTATTTTGGCATCAGCGGCATTACCTCCTGTTTTTAGCCCTGTAAGTATTAATGGAACTTTGTACGCAGATGGTGGAATTATGAATAATTTTCCTGTTGAACCACTTATGGCTTCTACTGAATTTATAATTGGATCTTACACCACTGCAATGAAAACGATTGGCAGAGGTGAACTTAAAAATTCATTTCAATTATCTCAGCGCGCCAATCTGTTGATGCTTCATTCAAACGTTAGAGGTAAATTACATATTCCGGACTTGTTGTTTACTCCAAAAAACATTGACCTCATTGGTGTTTTAGACAAAAAAGGTTTAGAGAAAGCTTATACAATAGGTTATGATTATGCTTCAAGATTACTTGATGATCAGTTATTAACGTGATAAAAACTTTTTATTATGTCATTCTACCCCCAGGTACAACTGTTTCATTCTTTAATTTAATTAAGTGTTCACCTAATTATTTTTGTTTATAGCCCTTTTGCTTTACGTAATATTTTAACAACCCGTGTATGTGTTATTTGTAATAAATTCCATTGGTAGCCTTCAAAATCGGTTGTATTCATAAATTGAACCACAACAGCATCAATATCTTTATGGTATTCAGCCATACTTTGATACCCAGGAATCAATCCTCCATGATTAAACTCATAAATAGACCTATAGATTTCCATTTCGTTGTCATTGAGTAATGAACCATCGTTTAAAGCTCTTAAAAAGATGCCCACATCTTCAGCCGAAGCAATCATATTGCCATAATCAGTTGTTTTTACATCTTCTTCAATGCCAATATAATAACCACTCATGAGGTCATCTATATTGACATCTTTAAGTGAACCATAAGTGTTTTTAAGTCCAAGAGGATTTAATATAACCTCTTTTATAAATTGAAAATGAGGTTGACCTGTAACCTTTTCAATAAGCATAGAAATCAATAGATAATTAGTATTTGAATATTCGTAGTCTTCATTAGGGTCAAAATTAGCTGGTAAATCAAGGATTAATTCTAAAGCTGCTTCATTCCATTCTGTTGGATTATTCCAAAAATTTGGCGTATTTGTAAAATTAGGTATGCCGCTTCTATGTTGTACCATTTGCCTCAAGGTGATCCTTTCCGCATTTTCAATTCTTCCGATGAGTTCTGGAAAATAATCAGTGAGCGTTTTATCTAAGGACAACCGGTTGTTATGTACTAATTTAGTGATGGCTGCAGCATCATACAACTTGCTTATACTCGCAATTTTGAATAAAGCTTTAGGATTGGCTGGTATTTTATCTTTTCGGTTATGATAACCCGCGCAATAGAATGCTGGTAGTTTTCCAGATTCATCAACATAAACGATGATACCATCAAAACCATAACGCAATGATTGATCAACTTGCTCTTGAACAGTATCTGGTAATGGTAATAGCCATGCCTGTACTAAAATCCAAGGTACAAACCATAAGGAAATGAAAGTTCCAACTAATAAAACTATTCTGAAAATTTGTTTTCTTGTACTTTTCTTTTGTGTTGTGATTGCCATTGATGTAAAAAATATGGTTCTATCTTATTTATAGTACAAATATCCTACGAGTTGTATAGATAGAAAATAAAGACCTTCTCAACTGTCAAATGACAGGGACGAATTGAAGTTAACACTATGTATGAAACATTCGATTGTAACCTCAATGATATCGCTTGATTTGTTCTGTTGAATCTATGATGTCATGAACTCTTTAATTAAAGATAGTAACTTTAACACTATCTTTATAGCCTTAAAAAATGTAATCGATATGAGTGAGAAGAAACCAACCTTAAATGTTTTAAGTGAACCTTTAGAGAATTGCTCTTGCGATCCTTTAACGGGTTATTTGCGTGATGGCTTTTGCAATACAACTCCTGACGATTTTGGTACGCATGTCGTTTGTGCAATTATGACTAAAGATTTTTTACAATATTCATTATCTCGAGGAAATAATTTAATAACTCCAATGCTACAATGGAATTTCCCAGGATTGAAACCTGGAGATAAATGGTGTTTATGCGTATCACGCTGGAAAGAAGCCGAAAAGGCTAATGTTGCGCCACCTGTAGATTTAAAAGCCACGCATGAATTAGCTTTAAAACATGTGTCTTTAGAACTTTTACAACAATATGCGATCTTATCTTAATACCTTATCAAGTCTGAAACCATATCATGATCATACCAAAATTACATTATATATCTCAAGGGAATTCTCCTAAAGAACACGTTCAAAATATTCAAAAAGCGTGTACATCTGGAATAGAGTTAGTGCAATTAAATTTAGAAGGTATTTCAGAAAAAAAGCTTTTAAAATTAGCAACGGAAGCCAGAGAAATAACATCTCATTTTCAAACGCGCTTGATTATTAATGCAGATTATAAAGTGGCAAAAACGATTAAAGCAGATGGCGTATATGTAACCAAAACAGATGTTTGCCTTACAGTAGCAAGAAAACAGTTGTACTCTTGGCAAGGGATTGGCGCTGCGGCAAACACATTAGAAGATTGTGAAATACTAATTACTAAAGATGTCGATTATATCATCTTAAGTCCATTTCGAAATATCATTACTACAGATCCTAAGCATGTAGAATTAGGTCTCAATGGTTATACTGCAATTGTAGAAGCGTTAAATACAGAAACTCCACTTATTGGGTTTGGCGGTATCCTTACAGACGATGTCAAAGCTATATTAGAAACTGGCATTTCTGGGATCGCTGTATCTGATACTATTACTCGAAATTTTGACTCGATTAAACTATTTAATCAGTTGCTAAATGCGTCCGTCACTGCTGAGCAACGGCATACTTTTGAATAAATTAAGTATACAACTACATTTTATAGTTCATATCAGTTAACGTTTGTAATCAATCCGCTGGATTTCTTTTCAGATAATTTGCTTACATTTTTAAAATCTGCATTGATACAGAACTCGTAACAGAGCGCGCGTTTTTTGTGTTGGACCTGAAAACTTATGATGAGCTATTGAGACAAGTTCAGCATGACGATTTCATATGCTTTATATGATGATTTCCTATAAAATACAAGATAGATAAATTTGAAAACAGTAATCACTCTCAGTTATATATAACTGAATAATAACATACTATCCAATTTATTTTAGTAAACCTAAAAATTTATTGTATATTTAATTTCTCCCTAAAACAACAGCAAATTGCTATGCGTTCTATATATGAACAGATCAATTTAGATTCTTAATATTTTATCATTTTTTAATTCAAAACTAATGGAACCACTCAAAAAATTGGTTGTTCACGGAACCAAAGTAAAAAATCAAGACAATAGTATTACCTACAATCTTGAGCCAAGTAATAGGGATATTGACAACAGAAACGAAATAGAACTCAAGGATAATGATCAAATTCTTGAATTAACACTCGATGATGGTACGACATGGATGGTTGACCCTTCTACCTTGCACGAGGTCTTTCCAGAAATGGATCCTGCGCTTAATCCGTCTGCGCAACGCGATGGTGACACCTTCGATTTTGTACTTCCTGCTGCTGTAGATTCGCCTGCAACAGATCGCGGAATTATTGGCAAAATCGCCCTTAAATTGCTAACCGTTTTTGTTAAAGACAAGGTCATTCCGAATGCTATTGAAAAACTCGCTAAAAAACTAGAAGATGGTCAATTACAAAACAATATTTGCGATACTAGTGACTTTTGGAAAAAACGAAAAAAAGCAGATTTACTAAAACAAGGTGCTGAACTATTTAAAGTCACACCATCCTTTGATTTCGAATTATTTGACCGTAAACCTTCTACAAAACCATTTTTCTTATTTATTCACGGTACAAGTTCAGATACTTTTGGTGCCTTTCAAGACTTAGCGAATTCTCACGTTTGGGAATCGCTCTTTAATATATATGGCGATAATGTGATTGCATTTCAGCATCGAACCTTAACAGAAAGCCCATTACAAAATGTGGTAAAACTAGTAAAGATGTTACCAGATAATGCAGCGCTTCATATTATATCGCATTCTCGTGGTGGTATTGTAGGTGATATTCTTAATAAATACAGTGGTAAAGATGATATCAGCCGTGGTTTTAACGAGAAGCATATCTCTCTTCTCGAAGCTGAAGACGGCAGAGAAAATGATATAAAATTCATTGAAGAACTGAATACCATTTTCAAAACTAAAACCATTACAGTCGAAAAATTTATCCGTGTCGCCTGTCCTGCAGCAGGAACGAAATTGGCATCTAAACGACTTGATCATATATTAAATGTATTTGGTAATTTATTACCAGGAGGTTTTGGAGATATTCTAAGTGAATTACTCAAAGCGGCAGTTGCGAGTAAAGATAATGTAGATGTCCTTCCTGGATTAGAAGCTCAAAATCCAGATTCTCCATTTATAAAAGTGCTGAATGATCCTTCAGAAGATGCTGCCATTGATGGGCAACCCTTAGCCGTTATTTCAGGTAATGGAAGTTTGAGCGTTTCTGGAAGTGGCCTCTTAGTGATCTTAGGAAAACTATTTTATTGGCAACGTAATGACCTTGTAGTCAACACAGACTCGATGTATTTGGGTGCCAATAGAAAACACAATATCCAGTACTTTTTTGATCAAGGTCCAGCGGTTAATCATATTAAGTATTTTGAAAATAAGCAAACCTTAGAAGCGATCAACTTGGCTTTACAAACCGAAGTCGGTGAGCTCATTCCAGGCTTTAAATCTATTCCACAGAATGCCATTCCGAGTTCTGATCGTGGTGGTATTGAGTACGGAGAATTATATCCTGCGGAAGAACTCCCTTCAGGAGACAAACCTATCGTTGTATTATTACCAGGAATCATGGGCTCTAACTTAGAGATTCTTAAAAAAGAAATATGGCTTCAATATGGACGCATTCTTACTGGTGGATTAACACGACTGGAATATGAACCTCAGAGTAAAGTAAAAGCGACGTCTGTGGTGAAAACGTCTTATGGGAAACTTCATGATTGGTTATCCAATAAATATGACGTGGTTGTATTTCCGTTTGATTGGCGTAAACCTCTACCCGATTCTGCAGCTGTTTTCAATGATAAAATAAAGGAATTACTGACCATTAATCAACCTATAAAAATTATTGGACATTCCATGGGTGGTGTTTTGGTGAGAGATTTTATAATTCAGCATGACAAAACATGGAAATCATTAAACAATTCTGAAGGCTTTAAATTAGTGTTTCTGGGATCACCATTAGGAGGTTCGCACCGAATTCTTACCGTATTATTTGGTGAAGATGCCATCATCAATAAATTGGCTAAACTTGATTTATTTCATACGAAAAAGCGGCTTTTAGATATGTTCTCTAAATTCCCTGGAATCCTTGGGCTTTTACCATTGACCACTGATAAGGGTGAAGATTACGCTAGTATGACCACTTGGAAGAACATCAGTGCTGTATTTGGCGAAAAGAATTGGCCTTTACCGTCCACTAGAGATCTTAATAATTTTAAAAAATATAGGGATAATGTATTAGCAAATAGAGATGCGATTGATTATACTAACATGATTTATATCGCAGGAAAAGATAAGGTGACACCGTGTGGGTATTATTTTGATGAAATTCCACCAAAACAAGAGTTACGCTTTTTATACACGTCTGAAGGGGATCAAAGTGTCAGTTGGAAATTAGGAATTCCAGAGCAACTTAAAGATCAAAAAACGGTGTACTATACCAAAGTATCTCATGGCGCCTTGGCGAAAGATCCTGATATATTTGATGGTATTGAGGAAATTTTAACCACTGGAAGTACACGATTATTAAGTAAAAATCCGCCAGCCGATCGCGGTGCAACTACGGTGTTTAGAACAGAACCAGATATTGATTTTGATATGTCTCGTGCAGGTTTAGAGAAAACCCTCTTCGGAATGGGTGACGAACAGGAACCTAATAAAAGTGAAATGCCAGTAAGTGTGACCATAACGAATGGTGATCTTCGCTATGCTGCGTTTCCTGTAATCGCTGGACACTTTTTAAATGATGGTGTGTTGTATGCCGAAAGAGTTATTGATAGCTATTTACAAGGGAGTTTGTCTAGCAAACATAGTTTAGGATTGTATCCTGGAGAAATTGGTACCAATGCGATTTTTGAACGCATGGCTGGAAGTGATTTTGAAGGGGCCGTAATTGTCGGTCTTGGAGAGCCTGATGTACTAACCTCTTTACAATTATCTAAAACCGTTGAGCAAGGTGTGCTTAATTATCTCCTGAGACTTTTAGGGGCTCCAGCTCCTAAAAATGGTGTTGGAATTTCTTCCTTAATTATGGCTAGTGGTTATGGCGGACTTACGGTAGAGAGCTCAATGAAAGCAGTGATAACAGGTGTTAACAGCGCTAATGAGAAAATCAAACTACTGGGAGATGATGCTTATCATACCATAAGACATATCGAATTTATTGAACGTTACGCGAATCGTTCACTCAATTGCATGTATATCTTAAATGAAATTTTCAATAAAGAAAACATCAATTATAATATCGTTATTGGGAATAAAAAAATACAAACACGTTTGGGTATTCGCAAACGAATTCCTTTAGATACTAGAGAAGATTGGTGGAATAGAATTACAGTAAAATACAAGCCAGCAAATGAGCATACAGGTGAATTGTCGAGTATGACATTTGGAGCGTCTACAAGTGATTCTCGCGAAGAAGAAAATCAATTGTATAGCAGTACGCCTTTAATCGATCTATTCATCTCTGAAGTGTCTACAAAAAATCAATGGTCAACTTGTACGGCAAAAACATTGTTTGAATTATTAATTCCGAATGATTTAAAAGAAAAATTAAAACGAAAAGGAAATATTTCATGGATACTCGATTCGAAAACAGCATCATATCCATGGGAATTACTTCAGGATAATACAATCAATGCAAAACCATTGTGCATAAATGCCGGAATGATCAGGCAGCTGTCGACTAAAGATTACAGAACAGATATAAAACGGAATGCTTCAAAAAGAGCATTGGTCATAGCAGATCCAATTTTAAATGGCTTCGTAGGCCAATTACCTGGTGCAAAAGATGAAGGTCTTAAAGTTCAAGAAACCTTACAAAATGCTGGATATCCAGTTAAAGCACTTATTAGTAAAGATGCGTCTAGTATTATTACCGATTTTTTCTGTAAGGATTATTCAATCATCCATTTAGCAGGTCACGGTATTTATAATGCTAAAAACCCAAAACAATCCGGAATGGTGATTGGCAAAGGTCTCTTTTTAACGGTGTTCGAAATTCAACAACTTCCTGTGGTTCCTGATTTAGTTTTTGTGAATTGCTGCCATTTAGGAGCAACTAAAATTGAAGATGAAAAGTTTTATCAAGATCGCTATAAATTAGCTGCAAATATTGGAACCGAATTAATAAGAATTGGTGTCAAAGCAGTTATTGCTGCAGGTTGGGCCGTAAATGACGAAGCGGCTTTAAGCTTTTCTAATGTATTTTATGAGCGGATGTTATTCGGTGACAATTTTGGTGATTCCGTAAAAAAAGCGCGTAATGCTATTTTTGAAGCCTTTCCTGATAATAATACTTGGGGAGCATATCAGTGTTACGGTGATCCTTTCTTTAAAATTAAAAACACATCTAAAGGAGAATGGCATCCTCAATATATCGTTCCGCAAGAAGCGGAAAATGATCTCGACAATATGATTAACGATATTGAAATGGGTATTAGAACAGACATTGATTTTATTTCAGATCTTGAAAAAATAAGTTTTGCGGTTTGTAGAGATGTTTCTGAAACTGCAGAAATTGTTGAACGTCAAACCAAGATTTATTACGAATTAGCGAAATACAAAGAAGCGGTTGAGCGTTTTGAAACGCTATTGAATATGGAACGAGCAAATTTCACCTTCTCAAGTATGGAAAAATACTGTAATATTCGAGCTAAACTCTATGTAAAAGAAGTATTTCAGAATGGAAAAGATATCAAACCAGCGACAAAAAAAGAAGCTTACAACAAGACACTTCTCGTTATTCGTGATTTAGAAATGCTCTTATACGTAGGAGAAACTGGTGGTCGATTAAATATGCTAGGAAGTGTTTATAAGCGACTTGCTGTGCTCGCTTCAGATAAGAAAACACGCATTGAAGCCTATAAAAAATCAATGATGTATTATCATAAAGCAGCAGAAAAAGCAGAAGGACGAGATGTTCTTTATCCGTTGGTGAATGAGATTGAAATGTCAGCTGTTCTGGTATTAAGTAAAGCATTAAAACCCGGAGCAATATTTAAAGTTAACACTCAAGAATACAAGATATTTTCTGCAGAGGATGCTAAGAATATACTCAATGAACAGAGAAAAGATCTTGAAGAAAATGTGGATATGGACAATATGGATTATTGGGACATGTTGGCATTTTTGAACATCGATTTCTGTTTGTTAATGATTATTGAGGATGAAACCACTGAAGATTCAAGATGGGAAAATATCATCAGTAATTTTGATAAAATATGGCTAAAAGCAGGTTCTGAAGGGAAAAAATTAAGTGAACTTGAACATTTGAAATTCTTAATTTATGCCTTGAAAAAAGCAATTAATGAAAAGACAAATAGTTTCCTTGGTTACAAAGATATAGCAACCTCCGAAGATCTAGGAGTTCATATTAAAGAATTAAGAGCAGTACTAACAGAACTGAGAAAAATGAAGTAGATGAAGTGCTAAAGTTTAGGTGTATAAAACGTCTAGTTAAAAATAGATTAAAGGAATAGATATTATTTGTCTATTCATTTAATTTATTTTTGAGTGTTTTCAAATTTTCGTTGTACAGTTCATTATTTGATTTTGATGTGTGATTCACAAGGTCTTCCAATTGCTTAGAGTCGAGGTCATCATCTAAAGACACAATTTTTTTTGATAATTGCTGTGCAATTCTATGTTCTTCTTTTTGCCAGTCATTTTGATTGATGGAATCAATATTGAGAACTAAATCTGAATCCTCCATTGAAAGTTTAACGAAATCGCTTACCGAACTATTTGAATTCATATCCATTCCAGAAACGACTTCTAATCCCAAGTCTTTTAGCATATCTTGAACCTGAATTGCTTTTTTTATATCTGGTGAAGAATAGGAAATGTATATTTTTTTGAGAGTATCATCCTCTTCTTCTACGCCGTCTGTATAGTTTTCAGGTCCATTGGTATAATCTTCTCCCAAGGTAAGCCAATGTGTACGATACATAATCTGACCAGATTTTAAATGGATACTAATGCGTATTTCAAATTCTCCCCATCCGCTTGACTGCAGCAAGAAACCATCAGTGATGTCTTCTCTTTCCCTAAGCCTATTTTTAAAGGTACTATGCAGTAGATATTCTACAGCGTCTATTTCAGATAAGTCTCTTGTACCGCCTTCAATCCAGATACTCCAGTCATAGTAATTTTTTTTAATAGTATTAAGTTTTGAGCTTTGTCTGACAACAAAATCTTTATTATTTACAATCATGACACAGAGATTCTAAGGTTTCTATTAACGACATCTGATTTCCAAGTTTGTTTCGCAGTTCGCACTTGAATTTGGATTTCGCTTTCTTTGCTTACACCATCAATTGCTAAACTCACGCCTCCTGCTTCTGGTATAATTAAAGCATCTTTCCATGCGCTCCAACCACTTCTCCGATTAAGAAAGCGATAGCGCACGAGTTCAGGTAGATTTTCATTTTGTCTAATGATTTCAGCAACATCACGAGGTTCCAGATAGGCAACAATTTGTTCACCTAATAGTATTTTCCATTCGTAAATAGTTTCTGAAATTTGAATAATTGCATCAGTTATATTTTCATCAGTAAATAAAATATGTTTGTATGATTTAAATACGTTGTCTTGCTGTTGAAGACCATCTTCAATCAAAGCTATAAATGGTATTTTATTTTCAAATGCTAAAGCCCTCTCGTGTTTTACCCAATCATTATTTGATTGATCATCACGCTTTGATAATACCACAATCATGGCATCAGATCCACGAATAAGTTTACTAACACTCTCATTTATCTGACCTCCTGGAATTTTTTCTCCTGTTTTTATTTCAAGATTATGACTTTTTATAAGTCTTTTCAATTGATCAACTAAAGGCTTTATGCCTGCATCAAAATGATATGACAGAAAAATATTTTCCATAAAATTATTTTTTTTGAACTATGATTTTTTGAGCAAGTGACTAAAAGTTAAATATCATCAAACATAAAATACTATTAATCAGTTAAATATAATTAAAAATGATCAGAATAGCAAGAAGTTATGACAACGCAAGTTTTAAAAAAAAGGACAATACAAACGGTTCTGATGGATTAGGAATTTTATTTTGACAAGGAAATCGGTAGTCATAATTAGTAGGTGTTATTATAAATACTGTATTTTTATGCAGTATTTTCGTGATGGGATAAGTTATATATATGTTCTAGAAGTCCTATCATAAGAGAAACTTCACTAATGCCAGAAAAAAAGAAATTCGGAACCTTCGCTGGTGTATTTACACCATCTATTCTAACCATTTTAGGCGTCATTATGTATATGCGTTTGGGTTGGGTTGTTGGTAATGCAGGCTTAATTGGAGCTATAGTTATCATCATCATTGCACATGTAATTTCTGTAGCCACAGGATTGAGTTTATCATCAGTAGCAACAGATAAAAAAATCGGTGCTGGTGGTATTTATTACATTCTGTCACGAAGTATGGGTATTCCCATTGGTGGCTCTATTGGTATCGCTTTATTCATAGGAACTGCCTTTTCCATCGCTTTATATTTGATTGGTTTTGCCGAAAGTTTTAATGCCTATGTAGGTTTTGGAACCTCTATTAATGACTTAAGGTTAACAGGAACCATAGCGCTAGTCTCACTTTCAGCACTTGCACTGGTAAGCACATCCGCAGCACTTAAAACACAATTTCTAATCCTTATTGCTATTATCGTATCGCTAATTTCTATTTTTTTAGGAACGACAGAATTTGCACCACAAAGCATCACGTTGTTTTCATTAGATAATGATGTACCATTAGAAGTGGTATTTGCAGTATTTTTTCCTGCAGTGACAGGTTTTACTGCTGGTATTGCTATGAGCGGAGATTTAGAAGATCCTAAAAAATCGATTCCGAAAGGGACTTTATATGCCATTGGTGTTGGACTTCTTGTCTATTTGACTCTTGCTATTTTTATGGGTTTTACAATTGATGCCGAAATACTAAAAACAGATTATAACATCCTTATGAAAATAGCCCTCTTTGCTCCTGCTGTTGTTGCCGGAATTTGGGGAGCAACCTTATCTTCTGCGTTAGGTGGTATTCTTGGAGGTCCGAGAATTTTACAAGCCATGTCTATTGATAAAGTCACACCAAAACTATTTGGTAAAGGACGCGGTGTTAATAATGAACCTGTGAATGCCTTATTTTTTGCCTTTATTATTGCAGAAGCTGGTATTTTAATTGGTGAATTGGATGTTATTGCACGCGTCGTTTCTATGTTTTATTTAACGGCTTACGGATTTATTAATATTTCCTATTTTTTAGAGAGTTGGGCAAATCCTGACTTTCAACCCTCTTTTAAAATTAAAAGATGGATTGGATTACTTGGTTTCTTAGCCTGTTTCGCTGTGATGTTTAAATTAGATATGATGGCTATGATTGCTGCTCTAGCGGTCATAAGTGCCATGTATTTTGGTTTACAGCGTAAAGAAGTGAAACTGCAATCTAATGACGTTTGGAAAAGTGTTTGGGAGAATATCGTTAACAAAGGGCTTAAAAAAATCGATTCACAAGTAGAAGAAAACTCCAATTGGAATCCCAATATCATTCTTTTTAGTGGCAGAAGTGACCATCAAAATTACTTAGTAGAACTCTGTAAAACGGTTTCGGGACGTACAGGAATCGTTACCAATTTTAAACTTATTTTAGATAAAGACAATAACCAACCGCCTTTAAAAAAAACGGACCAAGTTGTGAGAGATGATATGTTTCAAGACCTTGGTATTTTCGCGCGACAAATTAAGGTAGATAACATTTATACTGGCATCACTAATATTGCAAGCACTTTTGGGTTTTCTGGTGTGGAACCCAACACCATTATGATGGGTTGGCCAAAAGGTTTAGAAGATTCGAGTGAATACTCTAAAATGACGCAAACTTTACTACATTTAGATTATAACTTGTTGTATTTAGATTTTGACAGAAAATCAAAATTCGGAAATCATAATACCGTAGATTTATGGTGGCGAGAAACCGATAGTAAAAATGCGGAAATGATGCTTAATATTGCACGTTTTATTATCGCCTCACCAAAATGGAACGATCCTAGTATTAGAGTTTTATTTGTAAATAATAATAACGTTGATATTACTATTATTCAATCGAAAATTTCTAAGCTCGTCGAAGATTTAAGAGTGAATGTTGACATCAAAATTATCAATAATGCTGTAGAGCAAAAACCGTTTTATGATATCATTGAAAGCGAATCTAAGTCTACAGATCTCACACTAGTAGGTATCCCAAATTATAATATCGAAAAACAAGCTGAATTCGTGTTAAAAACAAATCAGTTATTTGAATCTATTGGATCTACGCTTTTAGTTAAAGCTGCAAATAACTTTAATGAATTGGATTTGAGTCTTGAGAATCATGATGATTAATATTCTCAGAATAGTCTTTTAACAATTACTACCCTTCCCTACGCAAAACCTCTAAAGGCGAACTCTTTAAAACGGTTTGAATATTACTCAATCCAATGCCTAAAACCAACAACGTAATTCCTGGTAAAAACACCACAAATGGTATAATTGATGGCAGAAAAGGTTCTTGAAAAACAAATATGGCTAAAGCTAAACTACTTAATAGTGCCAATATAATACCAACCAAGCTACCAAGAAGTCCTAAAAACACATATTCAAACGCTGTAATTTGTAAAATCTGTTTGTTTTTTGCGCCGAGCGTTCGAAGCAATACACTTTCTTTGATACGTTGATATTTACTTGTTCTAACAGAACCTATCAAGACAATAATACCTGTTAGGATGCTAAAAAATGCCATAAAATTAATCACCCATGATACTTTATCTAATATGTCCTCCACAAGTGTAAATACTTGTCGTAAATCTATAACAGATACATTTGGAAATTTACGTACTAAATCCCGTTGCAAATCTGCGGAAATTGCTTCATCTGGAACCGATGTTGTCACCACATTAAACTGTGGTGCATCTTCTAAAACACCTATAGGAAATACAATAGAAAAATTGATTTGTATTTGTGACCAATCAAGCTCTCGGATACTTCCAACGGTCGTTTCCATTAATACGCCTTGTATATTAAAAACAACAGGGTCTCCAACGGAAATTTTAGCATCAGACGCTAAATTATCTGAAATGGATATCACTACAGGATCATTAGCATTTAATTGAGGTGTCCATACCCCTTGTTGTAATTCTTCAGAAGCGACAAGAGTATCACGATATGTGGTTCTAAATTCATGGTTTAAAACCCAACCACGAATTTGACGTGTACTATCTTGACGAATATCGGTAACCAAACGGTCTTTTATACTATGCATTCGCATGGTCACCAGCGGAATATTACTAAGTACAGGTAAGCCTTTCTCACTTATACTTTGTGCTACATCGTCGCGTTGTTCAGGTTGCACATCCAAAATAATAATATTGGCATTTTGTCCAGTCTGCTCGACTTCTGTTTTTGCTAATAAAATATCTTTGGTAAAATATAAGGTGCTAATTAAGAACGTACCCAAACCAATGGCAACTACCAAAACAACGGTTTGATTATTTGGTCTAAATAAATTAAGTAAACTTTGACGTGCTGTAAAACTCCAGTGCTTTGGGAAAAATCGTTTAATTATTTTAATAAAGCCTAAAGCTACACCTGCTAAAAGGATAAATGTTATCAGTGTAGCAATAACAAATACGACAGCAGGAATTGGGCTTTTAATCAACCAAAGGGAAAATAAAAACAGAAAAACTAATATGGCTCCAAAAACTAAAAGACGAATTTTTAACGGTTCTTGAGAAGCATTTTCATCCACACGTAACACATCTAATGGCGAAACATACCAAGTGCGTAGTAATGGTAAAAGGGCGAATAAAACGGACATAAATAATCCCAGAAACACACCTATCAAGAGCGGTTGAAAAGATATAGAAATGTCGAGTGTAAATGGTAAAAAGTCTTTTAATAGGTAAGGAAACAGAGTTTGAAGTCCTATCCCAATGAGAGACCCTATAAAGCCACCAATAATACCAATACCAGCAATTTGAATTAGGAAAATAAGAAAACTTTGAAGCCTAGAGGCTCCCATACATTTTAAAACCGCTATGGCCTTTAATTTCTCTTTGATATAAATATGTACCGAACTGGCAATACCAATACAACCTAAAAGCAAGGCGATAAAAGCAGCTAAATTCAAGAATTTACCGACATTATCAAAACGTCTTCCTAAGCGTTCTGTAGCGTTCTTATGTGTTTTTATATCTGCGTTTTCAAATTCTAAGAGTGGCTCTAATGTATTTTCAAGCTGTTTTAAGTTCAATGTGTCGGACACCTTATAGAAATATTGATATTCTTTTCGACTTCCGAATTGTAACAAATTTGTGGCTTCAATAAAACGATGCGGAATAATAACCAAAGGTGCCACTGAGCTAGAAATCGCAGAACTTCCAGGAATAGATTTTAGTGCGCCAGCAATAGGAAGTGTGAGTTCTCCAATTTTTATAGAATCACCTGGTTGTATATTAAACTGAAGTAATAACGTAGCATCCACTAAAACACCACCTGACTCCTGATAAACACGTGCTGCAGCTTCTGGATTAGTTTTTAACTCACCATAAAAGGGAAATCCACCTTGTAAACCACGAACCTTTACAAGCTTGGTTCCACCATTTTTAGGAAATGCCACCATGGATACAAAATTAACTTCGAAAGCATTGGGTTTTAAGGAGTCAATTATTGCTTGAGCACGTTCGGTAGGTTCTTGTCTTGAATCGATAATAAAATCGGCTCCCATTATAGTTTTAGACTGACTCTGGATGTTATCTTGTAAATTCGTACTGAATAATTGAATAGACACCACAGCCGCAATACCCAGAATAATAGAGGCCATAAATAATAGCAGGCGCACTTTGCTCGCTTTAGCATCACGCCAAGCCATTTTAAAAAGCCAAGCTATTTGTATATTTTGTTTTAAATTGTAATTGCTCACAGTACGCTCGTAGATTGATTAGTAACTATTTTTCCGCCCTTGAGTCTTAAAATTTGTTGTGTTCTATTGGCTAATTCCAAATCGTGCGAAATAATAACCAAAGTGGTTCCGTTTTCTTTGTTTAAATCGAATAATAATTGAATTACTTTTTCTCCTGTTTCGTCATCTAAATTTCCAGTAGGTTCATCTGCAAATAAAATTGAAGGCGCATTTGCAAACGCTCGAGCTAAAGCCACACGCTGTTGTTCACCACCAGAAAGTTGCGACGGATAATGATGTACTCGGTCGCCCAAGCCTACTTTTTCTAATAAAGCCATACTCTTTGTTCTGGCCTCTTTAGAGCCTTGTAATTCTAAAGGCACACTCACATTTTCAAGTGCAGTAAGTGTTGGTAATAATTGAAAATTCTGAAAAATAAAACCCACCTCTTTATTTCGTAATTGTGCACGTTGGTCTTCGTTCAAACGACTTAAATCTTGTCCGCATAATTCCACAGTACCTCCATTAGGTTGGTCTAATCCAGCGCAAAGTCCGAGCAATGTTGTCTTTCCACTTCCAGAGGGACCTACAATTGAAAACGTTTGACCTTGTTCAACATCAAAAGAGATATCATGTAAAACCGTTAATTGTTTGTTACCACTGGTGTAAGTTTTCTCTAACCCGGTAATCTTTAATATCTTTGACATGTAAATTTTATTTTAAAGATTGACTTATGTCCAAGTTTCAAAATTATCAATTGCTTTTCACTGTACCAACTAGAAAAGTAGCTAAACTCATAAAGTTTTGTTATTTTATTTTGGTTCTTCTGCTTTTTTCTTGTGGAGAAACTAAAACTAATAATACAGCAGAAACCCAACAAACTGTTGAGCAACCAAAAGATACTTTGGTTACGAAGATTGCAACTAAAACTATTTTATGTTTTGGTGACAGTATTACGGCTGGTTATGGTTTAGATGACGCAAGTGATGGGTATACAGGCGTTTTACAACAACGAATTGATTCATTACACTTAGATTATACGGTTATAAATTCGGGAGTTAGTGGAGAAACATCAGCTGGAGGTAAAAGTAGAATTGATTGGGTAATACAACAGAAGCCTACAGTTTTTCTTTTAGAACTTGGCGCAAATGATGGTTTACGAGGTGTTGCTTTAACGGAGACGCAATCAAATTTACAAGGCATTATCAATGTGGTAAAAGAAAAAAGTCCATCAACCACTATTATTCTTGCTGGTATGCAATTACCACCAAATATGGGATCAGATTATACCACTAAGTTTAAAGCCCTATTTGATGATTTGGCGCAACAAAATAACTTGGAATTTATACCTTTTATTTTGAAAGATGTTGGAGGCATTGCGTCTTTGAACCAACGTGATGGAATTCACCCAAATGTTGCTGGACATAAAAAAGTGGCAAATAACGTTTGGGAGGTTTTAAAACCCTTATTAAAATAATCTTCTTCTGTTGTATTCGAAAGTTTAATGTATACTCTTAACCGCGTTAGGGATAGTAGTGAAAAGCTCACAGGACCGAGGACTTGCAGAGATTAGCACGACCTTTGTGAATAATCGTTTAGCGTTAACGGTTCTTACTTTTGACTAAAACTAAATTGGTTACAAAGTAGGAGTCCGATAATTAAGGAAAAATAACGTTGGTTTAATAGGGTTTTCACGGCTAATGGGTTAGTTGATTTCTTTTCGAATACAGCTTTATTTCACAGGATTTGGAACGCTCAAGTATCGGAACATATAATAAGTAATTAACAATATATTTCATGTCATACACATTAGTCGTACGCATGTATTGTTTTAATAAATTGTATTTTTACCTCGCGTTTAATATTCTGCACAAAGCACTAAGAAATGATCATCCCTAAACTACACTATATCTCTCAAGGAAGTTCTCCAGCGGCCCATTTAGAAAACATCCAAAACGCATGTTCATCTGGTTCAGAATTAGTTCAATTACGATTTAAAAATACGTCAGAAAAAAAATTATTGAAATTCGCAAATGAAGCCAGAGAGATTACCTCTCACTTTCAAACCAGATTAATTGTTAACGATCATTATAAAATAGCAAAAGAAGTCAAAGCAGATGGAGTGCATTTAGGACCAACGGATACTTGTCCTACTGTTGCTAGAACCCATTTATACTCATGGCAAATGATTGGTGGCACAGCAAATACCATACAAGATTGTGAAATATTATTAGATAAAGAAATCGATTATATTAGTTTAGGTCCTTTTAGAGAAACCACTGCGAAAGATTATACACCTCCCATTTTAGGTTTAAAAGGTTATAGGGCGATTACAGACGTTTTAAAAACGCCAATTCCAATTATTGGTTTTGGAGGTATCAAGATAGAAGATGTTACAGCCATATTAGAAACAGGTATTTCTGGACTTGCTGTTTCTGAAGTGATTACCCAAGATTTTAATAGTATAAGAATATTTAACGAATTACTAAAAGCATCTGCAACAGCTGAGCAACGCTATACGTTTGAATAGTCGAATTATTCAAAGGTATATTGTCTTACAGGTGTCATATTTTAATAAAAATAGTATCCTTAATAAGAAACATAAAAATCTTGTGCTAACAATTGTATTAAATCGCACCGCATTGAAACCATTATTCTGTTTATTATTTATAGTTTTTTTTACAGGAACCTCCACAACAGAGGCTCAAAAATTGAATGCAAATGCTGGTTTTCTTATTAAAGGAACGATACTGTTAGGTAATCAAAACCAATGGTTACAGGTAGGTGCTTTTGGATTTGGAGCTTTAAATTATGGTGATGTTTCTTTAGAAAGTGGATTATCTTTTGTCTCCTATCAATTTGCAAAAAGACACACAAAAAAAATAAGCGGGCTAGCATATTCTTATGAGTTTTTTACATTAGTAGGTATAGGGAAAAATTCTAATTTGTTAGGGTCATCTGTATCCAAACTAAATAATGAAGTTATTTTTAATCCTAATGGGAAAAGTGGATTTATGGGTTTAGGACTGGGTTTTGGTAAAGATTATTTACCTAAAAGCCTGAAAAGTTATGGTATAAAAAACGGTCAGTTTTTAGTGCGTTTAAGTAATGCAAACCACAGTATACATACCATCTTTACAAATGATTTCAAACTCGGATATTTTTTTAATGGCGAACGTACTGATTATGCAAATACAGGAGCTTTCCATGTTGGGTTTGCCGCTATTCAGAATAGACAACGCGTATACCAAGCAGGTATTGGTATAGAACTTTTTACTTCGCAACCTAATTATTCTAAATCGCCTAGAAACTCTTTAAATTCTGATGATGGTCGTAAGAACGTTTGGTATACTTTACCACCTTATAAAGATTTATTTTATGCCAATTTATATGCTTTTGGTGCTTATCAAGATTCGCAATATTCAGTAAGCGCGCGAATAGGACTTAATAGCCAGCGTTTAGGTGCTTATGTTCAAAATGTCCTACACGATGGTGTAGGCTTAAATCCTCGTTTCCCTTGGGATGTCACTCAAAAAGATGTGCTTTTTATTGAAACATCTGGAAGTATTAATCATACCATAACAGACCATGACTAAACTTAAAAATACAGTGTTAGTAGTCATACTACTCGTTTTTTCTAGCTGTAAAACATACAATACGTTCTATGGTACCACATATACAGCCCATACTTTTGATACAAAGAGTAAACGACTAGATTTAAGTTATCAAAACCTTGATATCATTCCTAAAGGTTTATCGACTTTAAATGAATTAAAAATGTTAGATATTTCAGGAAATACTGATCTTGATTTAAACATAGTATTACAGTCTCTTCCACATCCAGAAAAACTTGAAGTACTTATATTAGATAGTCTTGACCTTAATTCGTTACCAACAAATATTTCTTCATTTAAAAAGCTTAAGCAACTATCGCTTGCTTATAATCCAAACTTAAATTTAAAAAATACGTTTGCACAATTAGATAATACCCCTTTAGAGTTTTTAAATCTTAAAGGAAATGAGATTCGACAATTACCCAGCAACATTATACAATTAGAGACACTTAAAGATCTTAATTTATCCGATAACTATTTACATGATGAAGAGAGTTATAACTATTTAGGAAAACTACCATTATTATACTCCTTATGGTTAGACGATAATACTTTATCGCAACTTCCCAAAACAGTTGGAGCTCTCAAACAGATTACATTTTTCTATGTCGATAATAATCAATTAACAGGTTTACCCGAAGAGATTTCTGGTATGAAAAACCTTAATGTGATTCATTTAGGTTTCAATAAATTCACAGAACTTCCTGAGCAATTAATCAAGGTTCCAAATTTGTTCAAGGTACATATTAATAATAATCAAGTCACCACTATACCTCGAAGTTTTAGAACAGAGAAACACAGCATATTTGCACTGTTATTTGATAATAACCCTATTCCTGAAAAAGAACAGAAATGGGCAGAAAAAGCGTTTAGAAATTACCGTCTACTCTCATTTAAACAAGACTATTGAATCTCGCAAAACAAATCTAGTTAGAACATGTAAGTATATTTTCAATTATGGATTTTCTTGCAGCGGATTTATAATCAAAATGAATTATACAAATAAATACGATATTAAAGATTAATTCTATTTATTAAAAAACGACACTATTATTTTAGAAAACAATCTATTGCCAAGAAATATTTTTTAATCTTGACTTAATTCAGAACGTTCAGACGCCTTATTTTCGATGTTTTCATTTGTTTTGTTATCTGCATTGCAACCATACAACACTAAGGTTATGATAAGAATTATAAATAAACGTATGTTATTGTATTTTTTGATGTCTTCTTAAAAAAGATGATGATTTTATAATAAATAATATGACGATATCATCAATAAATTATGGCTTAATTTTTAACGTCTTTTCTCTTGACTATCATTTCTTCAAACAACTCTTTAAACAAACCACGAGCGATTAATACTTTCATGATTTCATTGGTTCCTGCATAAATTCTGGCAACTCTATTATCGGCATACATGCGCGAAATTGGATAGTCCCACATATAACCATAACCTCCAAACAACTGTAAGCATTCATCAACGACCTTGCTATGCATCTCAGTTGCCGAATACTTCGCCATTGATGCACTTTCAGCAGTGAGTTCATGGTTTGATAACAAGTGTGTACAGCGATCTAAAAAGGCTTGATGCAGTTGCAATTGGGTTGCACATTCAGCCAGTTTAAATTCTGTGTTTTGGAATGCCGCAATAGGTTTCTTAAAAGCAGTTCTTGTAGAGGTATATGCAATCGTATTTTCAATGGCTCCTTGAGCACCTCCAATGGCATTAAGTCCAACGGTTAGACGTTCTCTGGCCAATTCAGTCATCATAATTTTAAAACCTAAGCCTTCTTCTCCTAGTAAATTTTCTTTCGGAACTTTGACATTATCAAAAAATAATTCACAAGTATCCTGAGCTTTCATCCCTAATTTTTTGAAAGGAACTCCTTTTTCGAAACCTTCATAAGCGCTTTCCATAATCAAGAGCGAGACACCTTCTTTTTGTGTTCGAGGATTTGTTTTTACAGCAACGATAGACATATCACTCATATACCCATTAGTGATGAAGGTTTTTTGTCCGTTGACTACATAGTGATCACCTTTATCTACTGCAGTTGTTTTAAGTGCTTTAAGATCACTACCACAGTTAGGTTCTGTCATGCCAATGGAAGTAATGAGTTTTCCCGCAGCCATTGGTGGCAAATACTTTTGCTTTTGGGCTTCTGTACCATATTTTAAAAGGTATGGAGCAACAATATCTGAATGCAATGAAAACCCTGGCCCACTGACTGCTTTTTTTCCTAATTCTTCAATGAACAGCGCACTAAAACTGAAATCTAAGCCACTACCTCCATACTGTGCTGGCATATCAATACATAGTAAACCTAATGCTCCAGCACGTTCCCAGATTTCTCGACTTACCATTCCATTTTTTTCCCATTCATCGGTTTGGTCCAAAATTTCATTAGTGATAAAATCTTGGATCATGTCCTGCATCATTTTATGTTCTTCTGATGCATATATTTTGCGGTCTAATAAAACATTTTGTAGCATAGTATTTATTGATTGTATTTTATGATGATATTCTTATATGGCCAAGTCATATAAATTTAATGTAAATTTACACCATAAACAATAATGTTTGAACAAGCTCTTATTGCAAAGGATTTAAAATTCTAGAGGATCTTGTTTACACATATCAACTTTAAAGACATCTTTATGAAATATTTCAAGCTCCTTACGATAGTATTATTCGGTTTAGTCATGGCGTTCTATGGTTGCAATGACACTACAAAAGCACCAAAACAAGACACCTCAAAATCAGTAATAGCTCAAGATTCGACTGCTCCAAAAAGTACAACAAGCACAAAAGCGGCTACACCTGTTGAGCCGGCTCAAAACGCTTCTGGAGTTTGGCATTACACTTGTAGATTAGGGTGCCCTGGAGGAGCTGGGAAAGCAGCTAATTGCAGTAATTGTGGAAATGTTTTAGCGCACAACACAACCTATCATGCTAATCCTGATGCAAATACGTCTACGTCTTTCTCTAATCCATCTGCTACTCCTGCTGCTGCTCCCGAACCTAGTCAGAATGCGGCTGGTGTATGGCATTATACGTGCGAAAAAGGATGTCTTGGAGGCGCTGGAGCTGCTGGGACTTGTAACTCTTGTGGTGGTACCTTAGCTCATAACTCAGCTTATCATTAGTAAAATATAACGTACTATATATTTACAAGTATGTGAAATTGAACGTGATTTTTTCCCAGTTCACTTCATCGTATTGGCGTATTTTTAGTGAACATTTCCGACAACAGGAGGTACAATTTAATAGAGACGAATACGATTTTTTGTATGTTTTCTTAATGAACAGCAAAAAGGGCACTATAAATGCCATTCCAATCAAAGTGTCACTTTTCTCCTACATTTATTAGGAAATTTACTACTTATAACTTCATTATCAGTTATTTACGTTTATTTTATTTGACCATTTCATACAAAATGGTTATCTTACAGTTAGTGGTTTATAGTAAGAAACGTCATGTGATTCTAAACATGACACTGCTTATGTTACCTACCTTCAAGTAGTATAATTTCTTCTTGAACTA
>Ga0316189_10001362_pt1 | contig 24404 bp, 19 predicted proteins | sample LowCovwburrow_MG_FD_204930 | JGI IMG/M metagenome (GOLD analysis project Ga0316189, IMG submission 204930) | Coastal sediment microbial communities from Maine, United States - Lowes Cove worm burrow | ecosystem: Environmental > Aquatic > Marine > Coastal > Sediment | place: USA: Maine... | reverse complement strand
AATTGGGATTCATAGCCAGATATTAACCATAGAGCCCCTTTTTTTCTCTTCGTGACCGCTAATGACAACTCAGGTTTCTTCAGTACGCCGAATGCGGACTGAGCAAGCATGCTGTATTCGCCGCTTGAATCAACAAAGATAACTTCGGTGTCGTAGATGCCCTCTTGAAATGACTGGGTAGCGTTACTACCGGAAAGTGTGTCTATTTTTTTTGTCATTCTGTTGCTAATACGCCACAGGAGATTTCTATGAATGCTATTAGCGAGAGAATCTTTGACTTCTATTTGAAACTGAATATCGACATTCTCGAAATACTGTTCACTCGCTTGCGGAGAAAGGATCTCCACTTCGTGGCTTAGTTGCTCACTTGAAAGGGCTTGAGATGAAAAAGTTATGAGAGTCACTAGTAATGCTGAACGCAGCCGCCGATTTCCGTTCATATTGTTTTTCTCTCAGTTCCTTAGGTTTTCGCGAATATACTGCATGACAATGCAGTACCTGCTTTCTTGTGCTTTCCTAGAGAGATAGACCTTGATTGTATTGAAATAGTTGCACGGATATCGTCAAACTAACTTCTTCAGGGGTGTTGAAGAAGAGACTCTGCTTTGGTGTAAAGATCGGTCATCTGCCCATACAGAATTAGTTGGGCACAACTGCGGCTTCCTCCGATTATCCCTGAGGGTGGTGCAATCTTCTTCTCAGATACTTTCCCTGCTATTCTGGCTTATCTCAATTGAATGGAAGGTGGCGCCGTGACTTATTTCTCCAGCATTCCCAATCGTATCGTTCAACAACTCTGCGTAGTAGTCACTCTAAGTGTTCTAAGCATTAGCGCGGCAGCACAAACTTCCACGGAGGAAGAAGCAATCGCAGGGGCAATGGCCGCGATGGACGCGTTCATGCTTGGCTTCAACGCGCGCGATCCGGAGGCATGGGCCGCTTCACTGAATTATCCCCATGTTCGCTTCGCCAGTGGCACGGTAACAGTCTGGGAAAGTGCTGAAGAATTTGCGCAAACTCGCGCCTTCGAAGCCTTGCCAGCGTCTGGGTGGGACCACTCCCACTGGCTGACGCGAGACGTAGTCCTGGTTTCATCTGCGAAGGTTCATATCGCCACGGTATTTCAGCGCTTCAACAGCAGCAACGAGGTACTTGCAACCTATGAGTCGCTTTATATTGTCACGAAAGTAGATGGTCACTGGGGTACGCAGGCCAGATCGAGCTTGGCGCCTTAAGTTTGTAGAAAATTGGATTGAACTAGAAATGCGTATTTCTAGGTCTATGCTGATATGGAACTACTCTATCTCCTAGCGACCATCGCCGTTGGTTTTATGGCGCCACCTATCTATAGGGCTGGTGTGGCTAACATAGAGGCATGGGGGGAGAGGGATTCGTTCTGGCAGGTACTGGTGTTGTTGCTTGCCGGCCTACTGCTTCTGATCACGACTTTAGCCTGGCTGTATCTAGTCTTTGTTACACTAGGGTCTTGGTTTACCTCGCTGGATGCATCACGCCCGAAGCCACCCTTTATCATGCTCTGGGTGATCGGTTTGTTTATCTATGGATTCGGTATTAACTTTGTTGGATCACTCCATGTGCTTGCACGGAGACAATACGAAAAGTAATTGTTCTTGATGAGGCCTGCTGCGACTCATAACGTCAAAAAGGCAGAGCGTCCTTGCTCTACCTTTTCTGTTTTCAACTATTCTTAAGCTATGTCCTACAGGGCCTAGAAGTACCACATCAGGCGGCTATAGAAGTTGCGTCCCAATCCAGGCATGCGCGAGCGCATAGGGATGTCGGGATTGTAGGCTCGACTATAGGCGGCGAGATGATCGAGATACTCTTCGTCAAGCATGTTCTCTACACCGATGCGCAGCTCGGCAGATTCAGTAATGTTTATCAGGGCCGAGAGATTCACGATCGAGTAACCATCCGTGGCCTGTTCGATGTTCGTAGCAGAGATGCGATCCTGATCGGCATAGTTGATGCTCTCAAGTGATGCCATCCAGTTATCCCCTCTGTAATCCAAAGCAAGGATCAGGTTGTCTGGAGAGACGCGATATAAGTCGTCATTGATGTCATCTCTTTCGCCACGCACGATACTGGCTATTGCTCTCAGCGTAATACGATCGCTTATCTCGAAGTCGGACTCGATATCCATGCCATAGAAGTTCGCTTCGGTGTTGGCGAACTGTAGTGGGTTAGGCAGCCCCATACCCATATTCGACATCATCAGAGCGAATTGGTTGGCTCCCATGTTAGTGGATGGTGTGCCTTGTATGTAGTCGGAGACCTCCTTGTAGAAAAGTCTAGGGTAGAGGTTGAAATTGCCGGCCTCCCAATCGAAGCCTAGTTCCACCTCATGCGCTACTTCTGCATCTAGGTCTGGCGTGCCGATATAGGTCTTGCCATCCGCAAGGCCCCCAGTCGCTTCCATTGGAACCCAGAGATAGCGTTCCTGATAGGAGGCTGAGCGAGTCTTGCGCGCCGCGCCCATATACCAAGTGAGGTCATTGTCCGTCGCGACGCTGAAGCGAGCAAACCAGTCGACGTTGTTGTCCTGCTGTGATAGGTCCTGACTGTTGAATTGGTTTGCGAGCATGGCCGCCATATTGTTCATCATGACTGGCATGCCCATTGCCACGTTCATGGGATTTAGATTGGCAGAAATATTTCCTGTATCTGTGCTGACACGATTGAAACGAATGCCTGCATCGAGTCCAAGCTTGTCGCTCAATGATAGGCTACGCTCGGCGAATATACCCAATACATCGCGAGTGCTTCCATTGAAGTTGTCGATGTAGAACGCGCCCGCATTTGGGTTGGTGATATTGGCATCATGTTCTGTGAAATGTCCGTCGATTCCATACTGCCACGAACCATTGTCAACGAATTGCTCTAGTTTTAGAGAAAAACCCATGTTGTCGCTGATGGCATAGGTTTGACGGAAGCGCATTGCATCCGCTGTCATCGTAGTGCTGTTCTGCGGCGGCCTGCGCAGATGAAAGTTACTCATCCAGTGGGTATTGTCGCTGCCGAACAGTTCAGCAGTAAGGCTGTAGTCTCCTTTAGTCCAGTTGTAGCGAGAGCGATATAAGTCGCTATCGATGGAGCGAATATCCATTGGCAGAGAGGCAGTGCCCGCATCGCCGGTATTGTTGCGGGTAACGTCGATGCTGAATTCATGGGCACCTTTGCTATAGCCATATCCCAAATCGAAGCGCTCTCTTTCGTACTCCGATGGCAAGATAGTTCCGCCGGGAAAATCCAGATCATTGGCACTTTCATTCATCACAAAGCCACGAAAGATATGATTGCGATTCGCCAGCGAGAAAAAGCCACTTGCAACAGTTCCCTCGTTTACCGATTGCACGCCTAAGTAGGTGCGACCATTGAAGGAGAAGTCATTGGAGTTGGTGAACTCACCGGTATAGGTTTGCGCCTCTACATAACCACCGATGGTTTCCTGTCCCGCGCTTACCGGAGCTATTCCCCTATTGATCGTCAACGATTGCAGTAGGGCAACTGGGGCATAGGAGAGTGGCGCGTCCATGGAATTTGGACCAGCTCCGCTTATCTGCGCGCCGTCGACGGAGACCTTAATGCGATCTCCGTACATGCCTCGATACTGTGCGATGCCAGTTAGTTCGCCGTTCTTGTTGATATTGGCGCCAGGCATCATGCGCAGCATCTGAGCGGTGTCTGCCGGGGCCACGAGCGTGTCATCCGTTACTATGGTGTGAGTATCCCTTACCCCAACAACGACAATCTCTTGAACACTCTGTGGTTCCTGAGCAATCGCTACAACAGGAATCGCAACTGTGGGCACGAGAGCTAAGCTCAAATATGGAACTACTGACTTCATTGTACTTCTCCGTAACGTGATAACTATGTGTATAGGTATGCATATTGGTATGCGCGTAGCATATCAATCTGGTTGCGTAGGGATAGTTTTACGCTGCGACACGTTGTCGCAGCCAGCGCTTGGATGGCGTTGTATAGAGGGCTTTGTTGATATGCATCAATCTTCTAGAGGCGGCTAAGCTATGGGCTTGGGCCGCAAGCCGGCGTCACTATCACTACAATCTAGATAGCCGGCATTGTTTCCTGATGCGCAGGCAGCTAGCCGATTGCCAGTAGGCAAACGGCTAGCTGCCATCTACTAATGCAAATGTGCTGGAGTTATTCTAAATATCGCCCGCCGTTGGCGATAGCTCGCCATAGATATTCATTGTAGGAATCGCGGGTTTGAAGTCGATGTGGCAAGACTCGCAGATATCCACGATCTCATCTCCAGCACGGCTAATAAGGCCCACATCTTTCGCTCGCGCAGCATTTACGGCTCTCGCGGCAGAATCTGATAGCTGTTGCGCATAGGCTCGCCATTCGGCGTCATCAGTCCAGACGCGGTCCGCCGGGCCGGTGCCGGGAATGGTTAGCAGCGCTCCGCCTACCTGTAGTTGCCGAGCTAGATGCTCTAGCTCTCGCCAGTCTTCATCATTCTGAGGGTTGCGCCAGGCTGCTACCCAGATAGGGTCTGCCGAGTGGTTGATCAAGGAGGCCATTACCTCATTGATGCTAATGGGTAAGCTTGCCTCCTCGGTTGCCTGCTCTGATGATGGGGTGCATGCGGCAAGTGTTGAGCCAGCCAGTGTGAAAGCAAGTGCTTGAGAGAACTGTTTGCTGCGCGATAATATTTTCATTTTCTGACCTCTAATGTGTGTTGATAAGATCAGTGTGGGCTCGGTGTTAGCGTCTCTCAATATGAAAGAGAGCTGCCCTTGATATAGGTCAATTTATTCATTAAAGTTGTGTGGCAACGAGTTCGAAATTAAACTTTTGGAATGAACGTTGTAAACGTGTGGTACTATGAGAGTTCTTCTTCATAGTTATTTTTAGTATCTTGTTACCAGCTTATGGGCTTTCCTGCCCAATCCAAAAATTCCGCAGCGCTTTCTCGATCTAGATTTTTCATAATCTTAAGCAGGGAGCTAGCAACAAACTTCGGCGTGAACAGCTTGTCTTCTGGTACATTCCCTTGGAATGGCTTCGAGAGTTGCGTGTCTGTAGTTCCGGGATGAAAGGCGAGCAGCTTTACATTGGGCGCGCGGCGGCCGAATTCGATGCTAGCCGTCTTTACTAGCATATTTAGCGCTGCCTTGGACGCTCGGTAGGAATACCAGCCGCCAGAGCTATTGTCTTCGATGCTGCCGACGCGTGCGCTGAATACGGCGACCGAGCAATCGATCTTGCTTCTCAGTAGCGGAGCGAGATTTGCCAGCCACAGCATCGGCACAATGGTATTGGCATGTAGCACAGCCTGCAGTTTTTCTGTGTTGATATCTTCGAGACGTTTCTCTGGCATTATCTGCTCACTGTGCAGCAGTCCGTTACAAATGAAAACCAGCGAGAAGTCGTCCTCTGGCGTGCGCAGACTGGAGCACACTTGCTTTATCGAATCTTCGGAGTAATCGCAACTTATCCACCGCAGATTTTCGCCAAATTTCGATTGCAGGTCTGAGTTTGTGTCTCTGCTTATGGCAATAAGCTGCTCGACCATGGGCTCGCCTAACAGTTGCTCAATAATACTTCGGGCAATACCGCTACTGGCGCCTATTACAATTGCTCTGCTCATTTGGATTTCTATTTCCTGGGTTATCAGTTGTGCTTCTGCTAGTTAGAACGGAGTATTCAGAGGCATTGGCAAGATAGTGATACGTCAGTCGTCTCAATCTAGTTTTTTCGAATTCCTGTCGAACTGGCAGTAGCGTTATCATCCAAGAATGAGTTTTCTGTCGTTGCGAACGAAAATAGAAGAATTGTCTGTCTATATAAGAGTGATGTGATCTTGCTGAACAGCGTTGGCGTAGTAGTTTTAAGTCAGTACAGTGGATGCATGCACGATGAGGAGCAGGGGGTAGCACCATGTCACAAACCCAAAGCAATAACATATTGATTAGCGGCGCCTCGGGAATGATAGGCAGCGCCTTGGTCGAGCACCTCTCGCAATGTGGCTTCGCTGTGCATCAACTAGGCCGCCGTTCTGCTGACGTGCCGTTCTACTACGATGCGGATCTGGGGCGAGTGCATCTCGATCCGTTAATCCCGCTATTGGCGGTTATAAATTTGGCGGGCCCCAGTATCGCCGACAAGCGCTGGAGCTCCGTTAGGAAGCGCGAAATTCTGGATAGCAGGCAGAAACTGACCCACGCCTTGGCCGCAGCGCTGGCAGAGTCAGAAAGCAAACCGCAAACATTTCTTTCGGCATCGGCGATTGGCTACTATGGTGACACCGGTGAGTCCTGCGTCGATGAAAACAGCCCTGCCGGCAGCGATTTTTTGGCAGAAGTAGCGCAGGCTTGGGAGGAGGCGACAGCACCTGCCGAGGCAGCCGGCATCAATACGATTCATCTCCGATTCGGGATTGTGTTAAGCCCCCAGGGAGGTGTGCTTAAGAAATTACTACTGCCCTTTAGGCTGGGTTTAGGTGGGCGCATTGGCAGTGGGCTACAGGGCATGAGTTGGATTAGCATAACGGACGTCATACAAATTACCCACAAGCTGATTTTAGACAATCCCGAGAGTGGTCCGATAAACCTCGTCGCGCAGCAAGCTATCAGCAATCTAGATTTCAGCGCACATCTTGCACAAGCTCTGCATCGGCCAAACTTTATACCGTTGCCAGCTTTTCTGGTGAAATTACTTTTCGGTGAAATGGGCGAGGCACTGCTACTCGGCAGCTCGCGAGTTACTTCGCGCAAGCTAGCCCAACTCGGCATTCAGTTGGAGTGCCCGACTCTGCGTTCTGCGTTTACTGCACTGCTTCATTCATGACGCTAACGCCTGTCAATTACTCGGCGAACCAGAACTCAATCTCGCAGGTATCTTCTCGAAACTCGGCGCGATGTTCTTTGTTAGCCGGAACGTGATACCACTGACCAGTGGAGACGGTCTCAGTTTCGCCGTCCATAGTTAGCAGCAGTTCTCCCTTGGTGATCACGCCAACATTGTCGGTGTCGTGCCTGTGCGGCTCGATGACGGTGCCGGCAGGGTAGGTGGCAAACAGCACGTCACAGTTCTCAGCAGACAATTTCCTCGCATCGAACTGGCCGGTGAACTCGGGGAGATTGCAGATTAGGTCAGGGTAGTGGTCAGATAAGGCCAAGGCGACGCTCCGAATTTCAGTATTGAGGGGTGTACCATATTTTAGCACGTCGGGCTGGCCCTGAATTCGAAGCTACTCGATTTTGCCTCCCGAACTAGTCTGAAGAAAGTTGAGAAACCGAGCGATCCTCCAGGAAGCGCGGGAATAGGGGGCTGAGGCCACCCTTTCAATTCTCATAGGGTGCCTGCCGGTTTGGCTAAATGGTAATAAAATGTGCCATATCATTCACTCCAAAATTTCAATGCTGTACCCTATGCACCACTAAAATGTAGGCATACTGCAGGGCTGTCGCTTTTCTTGCTTTGTGATGTTCTGAATTTCGGGCTAGCCACTGACAATTGCGTGGAAAGACCGGAGTAGCTTCTGGAGGTTGACGTGTCGAAACAAGTTACACGCAGAGAGTTTCTAAATTTATTGAGTGCCGCCGGCGGAACCGCTGCAGCACTAAAAGCTGGCTCTGCGCTGGGCTTGCTTCCCCATACAGCGCAGGCGGCCAGCATGGATCTGCTTGCGGCAAATCCGGAGAGTCGTAAGGTTGCCATCCTGGGCGCTGGCATCTCGGGGCTCACGGTCGCTTATGAGCTAAGCAAGGTGGGCTATGAGTGCACGATATTGGAGTCCTCGCATCGCCCGGGTGGAAGAATCTTTACCGTGCGTCACGGCGACCTGATTGATGAGATTGGCAACCGTCAGTATTGTGAATTCGATGACGAGCCGCACATGTATTTCAATGCGGGTGCGGCGCGTATACCGAGTACTCACAGAAACCTACTCGCCTATTGCAAAGAACTTAACATCGACCTCGAGATCTTTATTAACGAGAACAAGACTTCCTATGTTCAGGATCCAGCGCTACTCGGTGGTAAGCCAATCCGCAACATAGACTATACGACCCATACGCGCGGGTTTATGGCGGAGTTATTAGCGAAGTCACTCTCCGCTGGAGAAATGGACCAGCCCTTTACCGACTCAGAAGCGGAAACGCTGATGAGTTTGATTCGCTCTTTTGGCAGTCTCAATGAGGACAACCTCTACAAGGGAAGCCTTCGCGCGGGCTATGCAGCCGGCGGATTTCTAGAGCATGGCGTACAGAAAGACATCATTGCCTTCCGCGACCTTTTGAAAACGCAGATGGGAGGCCGGCTCTTGGATGCAAACGAGGGCGATACCGGCCCTATACTGTTTCAGGCCGTAGGTGGTATGGACAAGATCATTGAGGGCTTCACCAATCATGTGGGCCATCAAATTCGCTATCGCTCGATGGTGAATGCTGTCGAAGTTAAAGATGACGGAGTAGATATCTCCTATGAGCAGGATGGAGCGCGGCATCTACTGCAGGCCGATTTCTGTTTCAACTGCATACCGAGTCATCTCATGACGGGTATTCCTAATAACTTCCCTACCCAGTACATGAACGCCCTTAAATATATTCGTCGCGGAACAGCCTACAAGGCCGCCTTCCAGGCGAAGGAGCGTTTCTGGGAGAAGGAAGATATCTATGGCGGTATCAGCTGGATGAATAACCCAAGTAATCAGATTTGGTACCCGACCGCCGGCATGCACAAGCAAAAGGGCATCCTGCTTGGTGCCTATGATTACGGAGATGGTGAGCTGCACACAGCCATGACCCATGAACAGCGTATCGAGGCTCACCTCACTGACGGTGAAAATATTCACCCGAATTACCGCAACCAGGTGGAGAAGCCGATCACGATCGCCTGGCATCGAATGAATCACATGCTTGGCTGTTCTGCACGTTGGCAACGAGACCGCAGCGGTTGGTCCCATGAGGAAGAGGAGCTGTATCGTGCGCTGCAGCAGCCCGTTAACGGTCGCCACTACATGATCGGCGATCAGGTCAGCATGCACTCCGCATGGCAAGAGAGTGCGGTGATGTCGGCGCAGTGGGCAATGGCGGATTTGAACCGGCGGTTGCAGGCGTAGGAACCAAGAATCAGTTGCTTAGCCGCAGGGCTAGTAGAGATCAATGCGGTGGCTTAGCCCCACTAATTGGAGAAGTAAGAGTATGTTGAAGACCTTTCTGGCACTTAGCCTTTGCATGGTTTGTATTGGCAACGCTGCTGCGGCGGAATCGGAGCGAGAGCCATTCGATGATCGCTATTGCACAACGTGTCATGGCACAGATGGCCGCGGAAACGAGGGCGTACAGGCTCCTCGACTCGCTGGCATGGAGTCTTGGTATCTGCGGCGACAACTCGAAAATTTCCGCGGCGATATCCGTGGTGTTCACTCCGAAGATAAAGAGGGTATCGCCATGCGTCCTATGGCGACGAAGCTGACCGATGAATCGATCGACGATATCATCGGCTGGATCTCCAGTTGGGAGTATATGCCGACAGAAGTAACCATAGAAGGCGGCGATCCCGCGCGGGGCCGCGGTCTCTATAGTGGTTGCGCAGTCTGCCATGGGGCAAATGCCGAGGGTAATGAGAGTCTCGGTGCGCCCGCCTTAGCAGGGCAGAACGACTGGTATCTCGTCACCCAGTTGAAGAATTTCCTCGCCGGATACAGGGGCGCGCACCCAGATGACACCTATGGTGCGCAGATGCGTACCATGGTGAACACGCTGCGTAACGAGGCAGGTGTACTCAATGTTGTGAGTTACATCAACACACTTTCCCGTTAGACTAGGCGATGCCATCTAAAGGAGCCGACACATGTCCATTTTAACGATAGTAAACCTAGTTCTTTTTACCGCCCTACTCAGTGTGCTGTATCAACTGAGCAAGAATGAGTCATTTAGCTTGTCCCGCCGGGTCTTGATTGGTCTGGTTGCCGGCACTATTTTCGGCTTCTATATGAAGCTGGTGTTTGGCGGCAATGAGAGTGTGTTGAGTCAGACGATGGAGTGGACAAACGTCGTCGCCAATAGCTATGTAAGCCTCCTAAGGATGATGATCATACCTCTGATTTTGATCACCATGATCGCTGCTGTATTGAAAGTTGAGGAGATCAAATCCTTAGGTAAGATCGGTGGTACGGTCGTTGGTGTGCTAATGCTTACCACTATGATTGCTGCACTAATCGGCATCACCATGGCGACCTTGTTTGGATTAGAGGCTGGCGATCTTGCAGGTGGGGCTAGAGAGTTAGCACGAGCCGAAGCACTGCAAGCGAGACAGGGAACATTTGAAGATTTCAGCTACGCCGAATTGATTGTCAGTTTTATACCTACCAATATTTTTTCTGATTTGGCTCAGGGCAGAAGCATGTCGATTATCGGCGTTGTAGTGTTCGGCCTAATATTTGGCATCGCGGCGGCATTAGTAGGCGAAGAAAGTTCTGAGCACGGAGCACGAATTCGCAGCGCAGTAGATACTCTGCAGGCTGTCATCATGAAATTGGTCAATATTATTATGTCCCTCACTCCCTATGGTGTACTTGCCTTAATGACTAGGGTAGTGGCTACTACGGATGGTCAGGCAATTGTTAATTTAATTTGGTTCGTCGTGGCATCCTATTCGGCGATTGCTCTGATGTTTATTGTGCACGGCATAATGATTGGTTTATTAGGTGCAAATGTTAAAACCTATTTCCAAAAAGTGTGGCCGGTGCTCACATTCGCATTTGTGACGCGAAGTTCTGCGGCAACAATTCCTCTAACAATCAAAGCACAAATAGAAGAACTAAAAGTTCCTGCGCCTATCGCGAACATATCGGCGTCGTTTGGTGCCACTATTGGTCAAAATGGATGTGCCGGAATCTATCCTGCCATGTTGGCTGTTATGGTCGCGCCCACCGTGGGCGTCGACATCGATATTAATTTCATCGTTACGCTACTAATTTTCACCGCAATTGGGTCCTTCGGTATTGCTGGTGTTGGTGGTGGTGCTACCAACGCTGCCTTAATCGTTTTTTCTGTGCTGGGATTTCCTGTTACTATAGTTGCCTTGCTAATTTCCATCGAACCTTTGATCGATATGGCACGGACAGCATTGAATGTGAACGGCGCAATCACTACAGGTATGATTACGACAAGAGTACTAGGTGATAAATCTGCAGCCAGCGAAAGCACCATGCCGGATGCTGAAATGCAGAAGTCTTAGTTAGATTTTTTTTGAATTTATTGGAATGAGGTTAAGAAGTTATGATCATATTTAGAAAATCAGTTTCTACTCTATTAGTTGTAGCTGCGCTCGGTATCGCTGCAGTCGCAAGCGCCGCAGAAATTGTGCGAACTGGCGAGGGCAGGAACTTCTACAATAACATTATGATTCCGGCAGGTGCCGAGACCTTATACCTCAGCGGTTCCGGTGCGCGTCAAAAGGACGATGGCACCTGGGGCGATATGGAGCAGCAGACTGTCGACACATTCAGCCGTTTCCAAGAGACCCTGGAGTCGCAGGGTTGGTCTTTGGAAGACATCGTGCAGGTGCGTGCATTCGCCGTATCCGGTGCCGATGGGGAATTGGACTTTGCCGGTTTTAACGCTGGATATCAGCAGTTCTTTGGTAGCGATAAGAATCCAATGAAGCCCGTGCGTTCTTTCGTAGAGATTGCAGGCCTGGTAGTAGATGGCTGGTTAATCGAGATCGAGATTCGCGCTGCGAGAATGCCTGACTAAGAACAGCTCTCGCTAAGGCGAAAGATTTAGGCTTAGAGTTAAAAAGCCGGTGTGATGGCAAGTCATCACACCGGCTTTTTCTTGCCTGATTGCTACGGCTTACTTGTTTAAGCGTTTGCAGTTCCCGGTCTTCATTTCGATAGCCCTTGCTGTTGAAAATGCTTGTGGAATTGCGCAGCCAAGTTTCACAACATCCGTGATAAGAAAGATGTACTTGGTCCTGAAGTGGGCCGCTAGAAGCAGGGCAGTAGTCATAGGCTCATCATTCGCTTACACTTTCTCAGCTGTTTATTCTCTACTACTTGTCGGTGCGCATCATGATTAGTATTCGTCGTCTCTTATTCGCCCTTTCTTTACTATCCCCCTTTGCAGTCGTGGCACAGTCTGACTTTGATGTGTTCGAGGCGAGTATCAGTGAGATACAGAGTGCGCTCGACCAGGGTCGGGTTAATTCTGTGGAATTGGTTCAACAGTATCTTGACCGGATACTGGCCTATGATAAGCAGGGTCCAAAACTCAATGCCATAGTGCGGATAAACCCAGAAGCCGTGACGCAGGCACAGGCACTTGACGCAGAGCGCCAGCGAACCGGTTCGCGCGGCCCTCTGCACGGTGTACCCATTGTAGTTAAGGACAACTACAACACAGATCACATGCCGACAACGGCAGGCTCGGTAGCGTTGGCGAATTTCATTCCCAGCGAGAATGCGGCGCAGCTAGATAAGTTGATGCAGGCGGGTGCCATCATCCTAGCTAAGACGAATCTGCATGAGTATGCCTATGGCATCACGAGCATCGGCTCCCTCCTGGGGCAGACACGCAACCCCTACGATCCACGGCGGGTTCCCGGTGGCTCCAGTGGTGGCACCGGCGCTGCGGTGGCGGCAAGTTTCGCAGCTGCTGGGTTCGGGTCGGATACCTGTGGATCGATTCGAATACCTTCAGCGTTTAACAATCTAATTGGGCTGCGGCCTAGCAAAGGCTTATCCAGCATTTACGGCATTCTTCCTCTTTCTCACACTCAGGATGTAGCAGGCCCGCTGGCACGCAATGCAGAAGACCTCGCCATAATCCTCGATATCGTTTCCGGTTATGATCCTCGAGACGAGGCGACGCAGATCATGAGAACAGCTGCCGTCCCAGCCTTTGTGGATCGACTCCATTCTGCGAATCTGTCCACGTTGCGTATAGGTAAACTGCAAGAATATTTCGATGGGTCTGATGGCGCCGTGAACTCTGCATTAGAAGATGCTCTCGAATGGTATCAGCAACAGGGTGCCGAGATTGTAGAGATCGAGATACCCGACATGACAGATTTAATTCGCCGCTCGGGCCTTATCGGCCACGAGTTTAAGCCGGATATTAATCAATATCTGGCTAGGTTCTCCGAAGATGAAAGCTTAAATCTGAACTTCATTGTCAGCGAAGGCCTCTATCACGAAGCGGTCGAAGGCGTGTTGAGTCGCTCGAATGCCTCAGAACTCGACGAGCAGGCCTATCGAAGCGCTATAGAAGTAAGATCAGAGCTTCGCGTAGCCATAGAGGCGGTGATGAGTGAGCAGGATCTAGATGTCATCGCCTACCCAACGATCAAGCGGACCCAGGTTTTCACCGGCGACTCACAGCCCGGTAGCAATTGCAGCCTCAGTGCGAATTCTGGTTTGCCAGCCCTCTCGATGCCGGTAGGGTTTACCAGTAATGGTTTGCCGGTGGGAATGGAGATTCTGGGGGGCTTTCTCCAAGATGCTGAGCTATTGGCCATCGCGCAATCCTATGAGTCTGCGCTAAGCAGTAGGCGTGCGCCCGCAACAACGCCCGCGCTAGTGTCAGGTCTCGCACCGGCCCCGATGAATTTTGAGCTTGTGTTCAGTCGACCACCGCTGCATATAGAGGCGCGTTTCGTCTATAGCGTAGTTACCAATCTATTCGATTTCCAGGTCAGCAAGGAGCGCGCACCTGGGCAGGCAGTTGCAGCAGTAACGCTGGTGGCCGATTCGAACGGCGATGGCGAGCTGAATGAGCCGGTTGTCTTAAACCTGTTGCCTCCAGATGTCGACGCGGCCACAGGCAGTCACTTCATGTCCGCCGAATTCCGTCAGGCCGTTGAAGAAGGCCGTCTCTATCTTAAGGTGTTTGGAGATGGCTTGCCTCGCCAAGGCGCGGTGCAACTGCTAGAGTAAGCAGCTGTAAATGTTAATGTTCTAAATTCAAAATAAAGAGGCCATGCTATGAAGCCCACTACCAGATTGAGAACGAGAGCCCAGCTCTTCAGCCTATTCACATTGCTTTGTTCCGGCACGCTCTTCGCGCAGGATGTGCAACTGGATTTCGACTACTTCAAGAACGAAGTGCAGCCGATCTTCCTCGCCAAGCGCGATGCTAATGTTCGCTGTATTCAGTGTCATACACGCAGCAGTAATTTTAGGATACAGCCACTGGAAGAGCACCAACTGTTCTGGAACGACGAACAGTCGCGATTGAATTTCGAGTCGGCGAGCGAGTTTGTTCTGGCTGGAGAAGACCCATTGAGAAGCCGGTTCTTGACTCACCCTCTGGCAGCCGCAGCAGGTGGCGACCCTTTTCATGGCGGTGGCAAACACTTCCATAGCCAGTTTGATCCCGAGTGGCGCATCATGGCGGACTGGGTGGCTGGTGCGAAAGAAAGACGTGAACCTTCCAGTGTCGCCGTTCGGATTATTCAAACGAATGCTGCAGGAGATACTTCAACGATTATCGATCCTGAGACGAACCAAGTTGTAGGCACAATATCGGATATTGAAATTCCACATGGCGTAGTAGGTGCGCCCGATGGTTCGCAGATCTATATCACCAATGAGGTCATGCACAGCCTGGACATAGTTGATGCCAGAACGCTACGGGTTAAGAGGCGCATACCGCTCAGTGGCAGGCCGAATAATTTGGGTGTAACCGGCGATGGAAGTAAGGTCTACGTAGCAATCATGGAGATGCCGGGGTCGGTAGATATTATCGATGTTGCCAGCATGAAAAACGTGAAGACGCTGCCGGTGAATGGCGCTATTCACAATGTCTATGTGACGCCAGATAGTCGCTACGCTGTAGCCGGATCAATTCAAACGCGTACTATCAATGTCATTGATACCACGACGGATGAGGTGGCTTGGGAGTTAGAGATGAGCTCCGGTATCCGCCCCATGACCTTCGATATAAACCCAGATGGTTCAACTAAGAATATCTTTGTGCAACTCTCGGGCTTTCACGGTTTCGCCGTCGTCGATTTCGAGAGTAGGAAAGAGATAGCCCGTGTTGAACATCCTGCGGTGCCGGGTGAGGAAGCGCATCTGGATGGTTTGCAGGGTGCGCCAGCCCATGGTTTGGCAGTATCCCCAGACGGGAAGACGTTGTGGTCGACGAGTAAAGTTTATAGTCACGTCTATATTCATTCTCTCCCTGATCTGGAAGAAATTGGTCGCGTTTTCGTGGGGCAGCATCCGGAATGGATTACCTTTACGCCCGACGGTAAACGAGTGTATATCGGTGCCGCGGGTGACAATGTTACCTACGCCGTAGATGCAATTAAAATGGAAGCCATTGCGGAAATTCCAGTGGGACAGGTGCCCAAGCGTATCGCCATGGTGCGTATGGCGGTGGACTGAGCCTATTCTTGAGAAAGGGCTAGAGAAGTAGCTAGGGGAGAACGAGTGTGATCGCGATGTCGTAGTCGCCAGACTCGTTCGGATCGAAACTAGTTACACCCAGCCAATAGGTGCCTGGTGATAATGTGGTTTCGATTCGAGAATTCGTGCCGCTGCCGCTATCGTCATTCTGCAGCACTAAGTTACCTACCTCATTATTTACAATATCAACCAGCAATAAACTAGTATCGAATGCCGATGAGCTAAGGTCGATCTTTACCTTAGAAGCAGTGCTCACCTCAATCTGTATAAGATCCAAGAACTTGTTGTTGAACTTGAAGTCGGTCGACCCCAGTCTGCCGCTAATATTGGGGTTGGGGTTTATCAGCACATCTACACCATAAATTACCGAAGTAAAAGTCTCGAAAGATGAAGAAGGGTTGCTTCCGTTCGAAATAATGGATACATCGTAACTGCCCTGACCACCATTGCCTGCGCTACTGACACCGAGCCAGTACGTTCCCGCCTGAATATTACGATTGATTCTCGCGTTGTTTCCCGAGCCAGAATTGTCATCGACAAAGGTGGAGCTAGGTATCGCAGCCTGGGTTGCGGAGACTCGAACCAAATAGAGAAAGGGGTCGAACGCCTGAGAACTTAGCTGGATGTCTATGCTGGAATCACTTTCGAAGGTGTATTGGTATAGGTCGAGTGACTTGCCCTCGAACTGATTGTCGCCGCTGCTTAGCGTGCCGCTTAGATTGTTGCTGTTGCTAGACCCTGAGATAGTGGAGTTGTCTGGGATTACGAGGGTGACGCCGTAGATGTTAGCAAGAGTGGTTTCCTGCGTCCCCTGTTCTGTGCCATAGATGGAAGTGACGCCTGCGATATCGTCGCTCTGCAATGAGTCCGTATCGGATACAAAGGGACGCATGATTGCGGCATCAGCATCGGAGTGGTCTAGCCCCAAGGCATGGCCTAATTCGTGTAAGGCTACGCGTTCAAACTCGGCGGTTCCGTCGAAGCGCCGTGGCCCGCTATAGACATCCCAAGTCTCGCCGTTATTAAAGACTATGTCGGCATCGGTAATGCTGAAGCCGCCGGTGCATTGCTGGTTCAGGCACTGGCCTGCAGTAAGCGTAACCGCCAATGTACTCTCGCCGAATTCGCTACCACAAACTGTTGCACTAAAATCGACGCCAGTCGAGCTGTCACCGAATTGCCCTTCCCCACGAGCAATGCATGGGTCGAGGTAGTCGTCAACCGCGACAAATTCGAAGAGACTGACATTGCTCCAGGCAGCCATCGACCGTTTGAAGGCATCGTTCCAGGTTCCGCCGCTTGGAGAGCTGCCACTAATCCCAACATGAAATACAGCCTGGCCGCTTTCCCAGAAATTTCCTGAAACCTCGAACGCATGGCTAGAGTTAATACTCAGAAGAGTACTTAGCAGTAGGGCGGTGATTCTCAAGTGTGGGCTTCCTAATTTGCCAGTAGATCGCTAATGCGTGACTTGAATTCCTCAACCGTCAGAGCGCGTTCGATCATGATCGGGCTGACTTCAGTCATGACACCGGCTGCGATATCTGTATTGCCTTCAACAGTCGCAAGTGGTTTCTTGATGCTGCTTGGTATTGACGATACTGGGGCTACATCAAGCACTGGTTGATTGCCAGCGGTGCTGACTCTGCTGGTGCCATTGTCATCGACAATAATGAAATGCCCCTGGGACCAGCCGATGAGGGGATTGATTAGATCTCGCGACATGGACTCGACGAAGTAGATCCCCTGCTCGGCCATTTCTGGAATGCGCATGCCGCTAACTTGCACGACCTGACCATTGAACACGCCCCCCATAAACTTCAGTTCTAGCGATTCGCCCGAGTAGACACCCTTAATGATGTCGTTGATTTGGAAGGTGACATAAGTGCTGATGATGCCGCTGTTGCTATCCTGTCGCGTCTCGCTATTTATTACAGTGCCTTCGAAAACAAATTCCGCGTCTGCTGCAACCTTGTCGATATCCATTCCTAGGATTGTGGTAGCTGATGCAAAAGGAAAAGCGAATAGACATAGAGAGCATGTAAGAGCAGTTACGATGCGCTTTACGGGCAGGCTGAGGAATGTATTCATGAGCTTCCTTCTGATTGCAGTTGGGCTAGAAAACAACGATGAGGCGAGAGTGTCATGTGAAAAGCTCTTAATGAAGTTAGCTTAGAACTAGCGGTGCCGAGTCCAAGAATTATAGTGTAGCGTTAGTAGTAAAGACACGTGACAGCCCTAATATATTCCCTGATTTCCGCATTCTTTGAAGCTGGTCTCAGAATAAGCAAACTGCCTTCATTTCGACGGCTGGCCAGTGAGTTTGGTTAATTTACTCTATTACTAACGCAGGTACTGCCTTTTTGATGACAAATAGGGGGAAAGTATGGGAAAACAAAGGCAGTTAACGTGGTCTTAGAGGGCCGTATAGTGGGGGTCACTCTAGTATCGGGCGCTAGCCGGTAGTATCCTCAGACCTTCACTAGAACAATAAAACAATAAGATGCAGTCTAGTCATATAGCCAATATCATCTCGGGCGCTCTAATTGCACTGGTCAACATTTCGGTGGCCGTATCAGTTGCTGCGCTGCTATTTGCCCAAACTGACCAGCGGTTAATGGTGCCGGGTATTGCTATTTTACTGATCGGTACGCTGGTCACTGGGCTGGGTGGCACCTTGTTTAGTGGCTATAAGGCCGTTGTTTGTTCCCCTCGTAATGGTCTCATTCCAGTATTTGCAGTAATTGTCAGTAGTATCTATGTCAGCTTCGGTTCCGAATACTCGATAGGTGCGGAGGCCACAATCATCGTCGCCATTATGGTGACGACGACTTTTGCAGGTCTATTCCTGCTGCTCCTAGGTCGCCTGAAGCTCGGCAACCTAGTTCGCTACATCCCCTATCCTGTTACTGGAGGGTTCTTCGCTGGGATAGGCTATATCTTCATTCAGGGTGGTCTCACAGTTGCCAGTGGTCGCGATGCTGAATTGAACTCGTTTGCTGACCCTCAATTCATTCAACTCGTGACGCCAGCTGTCGTGTTAGCGCTATGCCTGATCATAGGCAAGATGTTTCGAGATAACAGACTCTCGGTGCCCGGTATCTTGTTGTTGTCAGTGTTCTTGTTCTATGGGGTATTGGCGATGGGTGGAATCAGCCGCGAGCAAGCTGCAGAGAATGGCCTTCTGCCTATCATTGAATCGGCAGGCACGCTGGCCCCTGTTTTTCATTGGGAGTATCTGCAGGAAGTGAAGTGGATTGCTATCTGGGAACAGCTCGGCGGCATCGTGGTAGTGGCGCTGCTTTGTTCTATGATGCTCTTGCTCGATGTCTCGGGTATCGAGCTTCTTGCAAGAAAAGATTTGAACCCCGACCATGAATTAGAAGTTATGGGTTATACCAATGTGGTGAATGGGATGTTAGGTGGTTTTCCTGGTGTGCATGATGCATCGGACACTGCATTGGTAGATAAGCTTGGCGGTAAAGACAGGCTCATGGGCATCGTCAATTCTCTCTTGGTAGCAGCTGCAATTCTGGCAGGCACTGAGTTTATGGAATTGGTGCCAACCTTCCTTCTCGGTGGATTGCTTATTTATGTTGGTTTGGAGTTTCTTATAGATTGGCTGTGGAAGGCACGTGACGAACTCCCTTTGTCTGATTATGTCGTAGTAATATTAATTCTCGTAGTCATTATCTTCTCCGACATCCTGCAAGGGGTTACGTTCGGTTTCTTCGTTGCAATTATTTTGTTCGTAGTGAACTACTCACAACTTAGTGTGATTAAAATCGAAACCAATGGCAGTGACCATGCCAGTAACGTCGATCGCGACCTTGAAACACGAGAGTTATTGAATAAAGAGGGGCACCGTATACTTATTATGGTGTTGCAAGGGTTCATCTTCTTCGGAACGGCAGACAAATTAATTACGGCCATTCGCAATCAAATTATGGAGCTAGAGGGTACTAAGTTCGACTTTCTCGTGTTGGACTTTCATCACGTCAGTCAGCTAGACACTTCCGCAATCGTAACCTTTTCCAAGTTAGCGCAGCTCAGTGATCGGATAGGTTTTCATATCCTAATTAGTGGCGCCGACGAGAAATCTATCAAGCAATTGGTCAAGCATGGCTTCTTTACGTTTGGCGAGCGGGCATTGGAAAGACACTATAAGGGGCAGCTAGATACGGCGGTCGATTGGTGTGAGCGACGCATACTTCAAGACTTAAACTTGAATGATGAGGAGCAAAATTTAGATTTGCATGACGTGCTCGGTCGTATCGCCTATGCAGAGGAAGATGTTAAATTGCTGTCCGATTTCTTCGTCATTGAGGATAGGAAGTCAGGTGAATATCTATTCAAAGAGGGCGACAGTGGAGAGAGTCTGTATTTTGTTGGCTCTGGCACAGTGGTAGTTGTTCTTAAGATACCTCGGCAGGACGAGCGAATTCTGCGCAAGTATAAAGCCGGTGCAATCTTGGGTGAGATGGCTATCTATACTGGCGAGAATCGAACGGCCAGTGTGCGCATCGAGAATGATGCCTGCCTGTTTAGGTTGGACAAAGAGAAGTTAGAGGAAATGTCGCGTAAATTTCCTGCATCCACTGCAGCACTGCATACCTATATTGTGAAAGTCTTGTCTGAACGGCTAGGGCGAGCGAATAGAAATTTGAGTCGCTATATTTAGAGATCAGAGCTTCCCTAACAAGCCTCACTCTACCGGTCTAAGTACTACCGGCACCATCTCGCTTCCCTGAAACCAACTCGCATCTATGCGCAGCAATTTTTCACCCGCCTCGTCAAAGCGCAGAGTGCCGGTGAACTCAACATCTATTCTGCGGATCACTACCGTGAGCATGAGGCCATTGAGCCTCACCCTATCCGCTGGCATGCCATAGATGCCTAGTCCGTCACTAATCATGTTGGCGGTGTATTCGCCGTCTTTCATAGAGAAGTTGAAGATAAGGCCTAGATCATCCTCGCCAATTACCAGTGGTCCACCCCAAGAGCCGATCAGCTGAGAATCATTGGGCTCTTGCGCGAGAACGGCAGTGAATTGCAGACATAGGGCAAGACATAACAGACGCGCGATGTTGATAGTATTTTTCATAAGGCAGATGTTAAGCCGCGAACTGCCGCGGTGCAAGTTGATAGCTAGTAAACCGTAGGTGACCATTTGTGGCTGATAAGCCAAGTCTGATGGATCTTCTTCTGTCGTTGAAAATCTTTGCCGAGGCTGGACTTGGTGTAGTCACGAATCTCGAACAGCTTTAGGCTCTTAGTGTCTAGTTTAAAATTGAGCTTGTTAGTAGAGAAAATGAGTAGTCCGTCTTTCTCCAGTTTGTTCATGGCATTGGAAATCAGCGTGGTGTGATCCTTCTGAATATCCAAGACATTGCTGCTGCTTTTCGAGTTTGAAAAAGTAGGTGGGTCCAAAAAAATCAGATCGAATTTCTCATATTTTGAACTTAGATAGTCGATACAGTCCGCCTTCTTCAGGCGATGGGTTTTGCCGCCTATCTTATTGAGAAGGAAGTTGCGTCGTGCCCAATCGAGGTAGGTGTTGGATAGATCGATACTCAATGTGGAGGTGGCGCCACCTAGGGCGGCCTGCACGCTGGCGCTGCCGGTATAACAGAATAAGTTAAGGAAGCGTTTGCCGGCGGCATTCTCGCGTATGAATTGACGTATCGGTCGATGGTCCAAGAACAATCCGGTATCCAGATAGGCATGCAAATTTATCCAGAATTGAGCAGGGCCTTCGCTTACAGCAAAGAATGATTTGCTCTGGTCCTGAGACTCGTACTGTTGACTGCCGCGCTGACGTTCACGGGACTTCAGCACAATGTTCTCCCGCGCTATGCCGAGAACCTCTTGAACGGCTGCGATGGCCTGTTCTCGTCTCGCGCTCACTTTATCATCGCTGATCTCGGCAGGGGCCTGATACTCTGCCATCTGCACGAATTCGCCATAGCAGTCGATAGCGAAGGCATACTCCGGTAGATCGCGATCATACAGACGAAAGCACTCGATATTCTGCTGTCGCGCCCACTTTCCCAGTACGCGCTTATTCTTACGAAGGCGGTTTATCAGCATCGTCAGGCCTTCGTCCAGCGTTGAAATATTGTCACTATCTGAATTCATGTGGGAGTTTCTTGGTGAGATTGAGGAGCCCATTGTTTGCCTATGAGGGCTGACGTGGCAGAATATCGGATACACATGATACGCGAGTTAATCAGCAACAGAGAATAAAGATTATGGGACAAGAAGAATTAGAACAGGTGAGCGAAATTTACAACATGTTGGTGGCCTATCTGGTCAATTATAGCTTTCAGATCTTCGGTGCGGTTATTGTTCTGATCTTGGGCGCCTACGTCGGCAGGCGAGTGAGCAACCTGGTGCTTGCACTCTGTGCGAAGAAGTCGCTGGATATTACCCTCAGTCGATTCTTTGCCAGCAGCGCCCGCATTGCCATCATCGTCACTGCGGTGCTAATAGCGTTACCGAAACTGGGCATACAGGTCACGCCATTTATAGCGGCGGTTGGTGCTCTAGGTCTGGGTGCTGGATTAGCGGTACAAGGCCTGCTTTCGAACTACGGTGCCGGTTTAAGCATTATCTTTACCCGGCCCTTCGTCGTTGGCGACACGATTAGAGTCGAGGGTGTGTTCGGTGTGGTCAAGGAAGTACACCTCGCCTTTACGCTATTGAGCAACGAAGACGAAGAACTGATCATCATCCCCAACAAGCATATCGTTGGTGAGATACTGCATAATTCGCAAACTGACACGATCATGGAGCTCTCGGTTGGCGTCGCCTACGATAGCGATACCGATGCTGCTATAGCCGCCATCACGGCGAAGCTCGCCGAGATCGATGGCTTGAGCGATGAGCGTGCTATTCAGATTGGCATCGATGAGTTTGGCGACAGTTCAATCAATATCGCGATACGCGCCTGGGCTAAGACCCAGCGCTTCCATCAGATTCGATTCGCTGCGAATCAGGCCATCAAGGATGCTTTGAGTGAGGCCAATATTTCTATCCCGTTCCCGCAGCGCGAAGTACGCATGCTGTCCTAGTTTTACAGGGTTTTTTGGCTGGAGATATGGCTTGTAGCCGCTTGTCGTATCCATTACCTTGGTTGGAGCGAGAGGCTCGACTCGTTTTTGACCGAATGGCCGGCTTAAGCGATTCTGCCGCTATCCTATGGGATGAGAACTCTACACAACTAAGAAGAGTGAGGTGCTGAAGTGATGAACTGTTTTAGTAGATCTAAACTAGCCCGGAGAGTATTCGGGGGAATTGCTATCTCACTAGTAAGCTGTGCCAGTTCATTTGCTTTGGCACAGGACTCGGTTGAATGGCTAACCTTGGGCAGTGACTTTGCGCACACCCGTTACTTGCCTGTCGATGAGATTACGCCGGAGAATTTTGCCGAATTAGAAGAGGCATGGGTCTGGGATGGCGCAAGCTTCAACGCGGCTAGCGGACGCTCAACCCCGAGCTATGTCGACGGCAAGATTATTACCGTTGCCGGACCGCGGCGCTACGTGATTGCCATCGATGCCAAGACTGGTGAGACGATCTGGACCTATGTGGAGCCGAAGACTGCTCGCTACGAATATTCCATGCGTAAAGATTATGGCAAAGGCGTCACCATCGCCGAGCTAGATGGGCGCAAGGTTGTCTATATCACCTCGCCGGCTTTCTTCCTGACGGCATTGGATCTTGAAACGGGGGCTCCCCTAGAGGGCTTCGGTGGCCAGATTCCTGTGGATGGGTTTCCAGCTACGGGAGTTGTCGACCTATTAGCTGATCTAGGTCATCCCTATGATCCCTACGAGGGCATACCCCTAGAAACTGGCTATATCACTTCCTCTTCGCCACCGATCGTAGTCAACGGCACCATCATCGTTGGAAACTCGGCCGAGCAGGGCTACAACCAAGCGCGCATCGAGAATATTCCAGGGGATATCCTCGCTTACGATGCGGTGACGGGTGACTTCAAGTGGAAGTTCAACGTCATTCCTCGTCCCGGTGAATACGGCCACGAGACTTGGGAGAATGATGCCTGGCAGTGGACGGGTGATGTGTCTTCATGGGCGCCACTGTCTGCCGATCAGGATAGGAACCTTGTTTACATTCCAACCAACAGCGCAACCATTGATTTCTACGGTGGCTTTCGGCCCGGAGACAATTTATTTTCCGCGAGCCTGATTGCTTTGGATGCCGAGACCGGCGAGAGGGCATGGCATTTCCAGATGGTGCATCACGACATCTGGAACTATGACACGCCTACTGCCCCAATTTTATTAGATGTGAATATCGAGGGCCGCGAAGTGCCTGCTATCGCGCAGGCGACGAAGCAGGGCTTCGTGTATGCCTTCAATCGCGAGACTGGCGAGCCACTGTGGCCTATAGTCGAGCGCCCAGTGCCGGCATCGCGGGTGCCGGGAGAGAAGCTCGCGCCGACTCAACCGTTCCCAACGAAGCCCGAGCCGTTTGAATTGCAGGGTATTTCTATCGATGACCTCGTCGACTTTACGCCGGAGTTGCGTAGACGCGCGATAGAGGCGGTGGCTGAATTCGAGATCGGGCCGCTTTTCAATCCACCTCTGCATTATGACAACGAGCTGGGCAAGACCGCCGCACTCTGGTGTCCTGGGGGTGGTGGGGGAGCTAATATTAATGGACCGGCCGCAGCTGATCCAGAGTCTGGCATTCTCTACGTTACCTCAAGCACCGGTTGTACCGCGCGAGTACTCGGCCCGGGTGCCGAGGCTGATCTGCGCTGGAACGCTCCCACGGGAACAACCTTTGCTGACTACGCCGTTGTGCGTTCCGCGTCCCCGGGTCGTATTCAGGGTATTCCCATAACGAAGCCACCCTATAGCCGTATTCAGGCTATCGACATGAACACCGGCGACACTTTGTTCACGCTGCCAGTAGGAGAGACGCCGGATAACATTGCGAATCATCCGTTGCTTGCAGGCGTCGATGT
>Ga0316189_10001361_pt1 | contig 24418 bp, 32 predicted proteins | sample LowCovwburrow_MG_FD_204930 | JGI IMG/M metagenome (GOLD analysis project Ga0316189, IMG submission 204930) | Coastal sediment microbial communities from Maine, United States - Lowes Cove worm burrow | ecosystem: Environmental > Aquatic > Marine > Coastal > Sediment | place: USA: Maine... | reverse complement strand
AAGTGTAAATAGTCTAGTTTTTTGAGACGAACTTCGCTTTGGGTCATTTCCAGCACACAATGAAACCAACAAGGAGGATGTCATGGTAATTCGTGGTCCAACCTCTATCGAAAAAACGATAGAGAAAATGTAAATCTGATCTGCCGGCGGTCTGAATGACATTAATTCAGGCTAATCAACTAAGGGAGGTTGAACTATGCCAAAGCCCAATAGAATTTTATCCAAGTAACTGGATTTTTCAAAAACTATTGCATGAAAGAGCTGAAGAAGCTCTTCGAACAAATCTTCAGTTTGGCTTTTAAGTCACACATTCGCTTCGTCGTAATCGGAAGCATGGTCTACAGATTACACTACCCCTGGACACAGTTCAGGGGTTTTAATGTACCAAATTATTGACAATTAATTCCGTTCATACTACATTGAAAAACAGAGGTAAAACCATAAGGAGGTATTGGTCTTGGCAGATTTAATAACAAATGCAGGAGATTTCCGACAACATCTTGAATCACACGTGCGAATAAACCAAGAATTTAATTTGTATACAAATGGCATAGACGAACTACACTCTTATATTGCTAGGGTAGAGCAATGTTGTGGAGAGTGTAGTTTTATAAAGGAACATCTGAGTGACGAAATTTACGAAATTCCCTGGTATCAGTTTCATTTAGATGTGCAGTCAAACGGTATTATCTTTCAAAGAAATAAAAATATCACACCAGCACGTCCATTACTGTATAAAGGTAATATAGTAAACAAAATTGAAATTCGTCAACCTGTTTGAAGTTGAGTAGAAAGGTGAACCGGCAACATACGTTGCCGGTTTTAGTGTTTATATATATCGGGGAGTTTGAGCCCTCTCTTGCTCCATTTCAATTTCATCAAAACGGTTCATTTGAGCAACAAGGATACTCCCCTGTTTCACTGACTCAAGTATCGCTAAAAATCCAACTACGATGTTAGTTTTTTCGGTACTGTCTCCCAGTAGTTCACTAAAAGTGAGTTTCATTTGATTTTCGATGCGTGTATGTAAGCGTGTCATCATTTCTTCTAGTGAAATTACTTTCTTTACTTGCACTTTAGGTTTTATTTCTTTTTTTGGTAAGTTTACCAATACCCCGCCAATGGCTTCTTCAAGCCCTTCAAGAGTTGTAAATTTGTCAGTAACAAACAATGGTTTTTTATCTGCAACGAATTGCCGTTCGTGAGTAAGGGTCTTGCCAAAAATAGATTCAATATCGCGTGCGATGTCTCTGTACATCTGGTACCTCCGCAATCGCAACTCCAGGTCGTCTATTCCCTCTTCCTCTTCTTGCGTAAGATCTAGAACTGGCAGGAGTGATTTCGACTTAATCAAGAGGAGTGTCGCCGCCAGGTTGATAAACTGTGCAGTGTTAGGTAGTGAGAGCTCTTGCATGATTGAAACCTGACGTATGTATTCGTCGGTTACTTCTGCAAGGGAAATATCGTTAATCAACAGTTTCCTTCTTTCTACTAGATCTAGTAAAAGCTCTAAAGGCCCTTCAAAAACCTCAGTTTTTATTTCAAACTTGTCGAGCTCTACGGTGTCATCCATTACGATAATACTACCACGCACTAAGGTCGGAAGAGCGAAGCTTTTCCGCATCAGGTGCGTCTCCATATAAGTTAGTACCCTTCAGCAAATCGAACCAATAAACGTACGGGTTCCCCTGTTGAGCCTTTTGCAAGCTTATCACTGATAATTGCTTCCATACGAGGGGCAATATCAATATGTGCCCAAGGTACTTTTTTGGGAGCAAAGTTTGCTAAAAATGCGCCACCTTCGATGGCTCCACCAAAGCGCGAGAAGTTGGCGGCAATATTCGAGAGATCAGCACGAGTAGACTTAATATGGGCCTGATATTCATCCCAGATAGGTAGCGGCCATACATAGTCTCCTGAAATTTCTCCAAATGCTCGAAGCTTCGTTTCCAGGGTTTCGTCCTTTGTCATGATAGCTGATGCATGTTGTCCAAGTGCAGCAAGTGCTGCTCCAGTAAGAGTCGCAACATCAAGAATTACTTTAGGGTTGTATCGTTCTGAGTAAGTAAGTGCATCAGCAAGAACCATGCGCCCTTCCGCATCAGTATGCAGTACTTCAACGGTCTTCCCATTCATCGCAGTGACAATATCCCCTGCCCGCATTGCTCTGTCCGAGATAGCATTTTCTGCAGATGGAATTATCCCAATGATGTTTTTCTTTAGCCCAAGCTTTGCTGCAGCAGCAACTGCTCCAATAACCGACGAGCCACCAGACATATCCATATGCATATCGTGCATATGTCCTGATGGTTTTACATTTAGTCCACCAGTATCATAGGTGATTCCTTTTCCGACAAACACGATTGGTTGTTTTGTTTTGGTAGTGTCAGTCTTGCCTGGTTTTCCAAGTCCCCAGTATTCTATAATAATGAGCTTTGTTTCATGCTTAGTTCCCGCTCCAACAGCCAACAAAAGACCCATTTTGAGCTTCTGAAGCTCTTTTTCACCAAGGACTTTTACAGATGCTTTGGTCCCTGCAACAGCCCTTACAGCTGCTTTTCCAAGGTCTGTTGGTGTCATGTCTTCTGCTGTAGTGTTTGCAATGTCACGTGCAAGATTTACTTGGTTTCCTACCACAACACCTCGCTGAAATGCTTTCTTTTCAAGAGCAGTAAGTCCACCACATACAAGAATTTCCTGTAACCTTTTTTTCTTTGTTTTGGTGCTTTTATATTTTGTAAATTCGTATGATGCGATAGTGAGATTTTCTGCGAGTGTTGAAAGAATCCACTGACTATCATGTTCTTTCAAAATGGCCGGGAGCATTGCTAGAGGTGCTTGTATTGCAAGATGTTCAATTTGGTGGCTTTTGGCAGCCTGTATCACGGTACGCACAAAAGTTATGAACTTGCGAGGAGTCATTGCCTTCCATTTTCCTGCACCAATACGATATTCGAGTATTCCGTCTTCACATTCTACTAAGCGATGCCAAGAAGGTGCGTCTTCTGTGATGATCAGCCGGCAGTATTTCTTTGTAATTCCGGTTATGTCTTTTCCTGATGTTGTAATTTTTGTCATAGATAGCGACATTGTATCAAATATAAAGCCACACCCCTATGGGTGTGGTTTCATATTTTAATTATTCAGTTTCTTCTTCTTTCACCTCGTCTTTGGACAGGAGTGTATCGATTCTGTTTATGTCGCGTGGGAAGAGCGTCGCTTCTTTAACGTTCGCTACACCACAGAACTTTGCTGTCAGGCGTTCGAGCCCCATTCCCCATCCACCATGTGGAGGGATGCCATACTTGAAAGCTTGAAGATAAAAAGAGAAACTTTCAGGGTCGAGTCCTTTGCTTTTTATTTTTTCTTTGAGAGTCTCTAGGTCGTGTACACGTTGTCCACCTGTAGTTATTTCAACACCTCTAAAAAGAAGGTCGAAGCTTTTAGTGAACCCTGGGTCTTCTTCATCTTCGTATGTATAGAATGGTCGTTTTGAAACTGGATAGTGCGTAATAAATATAAAGTCACTACCAAGGTTTTCTTTTGCATATTCACATAACCATCGTTCATCTTCTGGTTCCAAATCTGGCTCACTGGTTTTGTCTTCGCCAGTTTCTTTTAGGATTAGTTCTTGAGCTTCTTTTAGTTTCATGTTTGGGAACATGTCACCATCAGGGATTGCAGGAAGTTCCATTTTGAGTGTAGCAAGAGCATCTGTTGCATGCTCTGTTAAGTGTTGCACAAGGTGCTTCATCAATGCTGTTTCAACACGCATCACATCGGTATGATCCGTGATGAATCCCATCTCCATATCAAGTGAAGTGTACTCACTAAGGTGTCGACTAGTAGCACTTTTTTCAGCACGGAATGCTGTTGCAAATGAAAACACACGTTCATATACACCAACCATGATTTGTTTATATAATTGAGGGCTCGATGACAGGTATGCTGTCTTGTCCTTAAAATACGGTACCTTAAATACTTCTGCACCCCCTTCTGCATCTCCACCAACTAATTTTGGTGACTGAAATTCAGTAAAGCCTTCATTCCTTAGGAATTCTCCATATGCACGAACAATTTCCGCCTGTACTTTGAATACGGCTTGGTCTTCTTTTCTCCGGAGTGTTAGTGGACGATTATCAAGAAGTGTATCAATAGTAAATTCAGCATCCATGTCAAATGGAAGGGCTTCCGAAGAGTTAAGAATTTCAATTGCAGTAATCTCCAGTTCAATATCACCATTTTGTACATCCGCATTCACCATTTTCTCTGGTCGCTTGTTGACTATCCCAGTAATGGCTACCGCGTACTCTTGCCCAAGCTCCTTAGCTATTTCAAGCACTTCAGGTTTACCAAAAACAACCCCTTGTACCTTTCCTGTAAAATCACGAAAGTCGAAGAACGCCATCTTACCTTGTTGTCGCGCAACATCAACAATTGCGTTAATTGTTACTTCTTTTTCTACCTGTTCAGCCAGGTCTTTAATACATGTTCGTTCCATGATGTTATTTCTTAATGATACTGATAAGTTCTTTCCCTTCTTCATTTATGATAAATGTAAATGATTCGCCGTCGTCAGACTCATTGAGGCCACTTGTTAATTCTTCAGCAAATCCGTCATTATTGAATCCTGAAATATCAAATGTTGCCACGGAATCAGTGATACTATACCCTCCTCGATATTCAGTGTCGTCCTGCAGCGTTCCATTAAGGATATCTGCTATTTCTTCAAGCGTTGCCATATATGTTTGTATTTAGGGACAAAAAATCGCTCCTATAAATATATTAAGTGTTTAATAAATTTATAGGGGCGATTCCAACTCAATGAGTCAGTCGCGGTGCCACCCTACTTCACCTTGCATAATAAAATGTCAGGCCTTGTTCCTCAATACCTCGACAGGTGTCAGCTGCGTCATTGGAATACAAAAATAGTACGCGTGAACGTACTATTTGTAAAGGTGTACTTTCATCTATGTTGTTACGACTTTGTCAGGATAGGTAATTTCAAGTTCTGGTCCTGAGAGAATGATCTTATCTATCATTCGCGGCATGTAATGCACCATTTGGCCGCGGTCATCGACACGCCTGTAGCCATCACGGACTGCATTAGTGATGTGGTCAATTGCCTGGTCTTTGTTGTCCCCTATTTCATAAGAAAAGTATCCTGGCATTCCGGCGATAAAAATTTTCAATTCGTACATAGTAATATGATTATAATGTAATGCCTATAGCATCTCGGACTCGTTTAAGAGTCTGGTTTGAAACTTCTTTTGCTCGCGCAACGCCATCAGCAAGTACTGCTCTTACATCGTCATCAGAAATTTGGTCTCGCTTTGCGCGCATTGGTGCGATTAATGCTTCGAGGTCTTCCACAAGAATATTTTTTAAGTCTCCATAGCGTCCCTCGTTTTCTTTGTAGATAGTTTCCAATTCACTCTCAGGTCGCAATAGTTTATGAATGGCGTATACATTCACAGGTCGCCCACCATTGGAGTCAGTGACAATACTCATTACTGCCTTCTTGATTTCTTCTGGAGTTCCAAATAAAGGTATGGTGTTTCCATAACTTTTACTCATCTTTGCACCATCGACCCCTGGAATCACGCCTACTGCATCAAGTATTTCTTCTTTGGGTTCTTTTAGTGTTTCTCCATACGCACGATTGAACTTCCCTACCGCTTCACGTGCATACTCAAGGTGTTGTCGTTGATCTTCTCCTACGGGGACAACGTCTGTATCATACAGTGCAATGTCAGCAGCTTGAAGCATTGGATACGTAAACAAACCTGCGTTTGCATCGTTACCCTTTGCTACTTTGTCTTTGTATGAGTGTGCCTGCATGAGGAATGGTACGGTTACCATACAGTTAAGTACCCATCCCAGTTCAGTATGATCCTGATTGTCAGACTGACGAAAGATGATTGCTTTTTGAGGGTCTACTCCAGCAGCTAAATAATCTTTTACAACATTAATGGTGTTGCGCCGCATCGCTTCAGGGTCACGAACTGAGGTAAGAGCGTGATAGTCAGCAATCATTAAGAAGCTATCATAGTCTTCGTACATGTCTACAAAGGGCTTCAATGCCCCGAAGTAGTTACCTATGTGTAGATCTCCTGAAGATTGTAGTCCAGTCAATAGTCGTTTTTTCATAGTGGTAGTGTATCAAATAACGTAGGGTAATTAAAGAAACCAATGCCTATAGGCATTGGTTTCTTTAATTACATCTGCAAAGGCATTTCTAGTCGGAAAGTCGACCCATGACCTACTCCTTCCGAGTGAGCAGTTACGTCACCCTTCATCTCACGTGCCATTTTTCGTGCCACAAAGAGACCAAGTCCTGTTCCCGTTACGTTAGTTTGGTTGGCATTATGTGCTCTTTCGAATTTTCTAAAGATGTCTTCAAGTTCATCTGATTTCATGCCAATTCCGCTATCAATAATATCAACGTATATTTTCTTCTTTTTCTTATCGTCGTGCGCAAATACAGTGACTGTTCCTCGGGGTGTGTATTTAAGAGCATTATTTACTAAGTTGTGTAGGATTTGTCGTGTTTTTCCAATGTCCGCATTTACAATACCTTGGCGGGTGACATCGGACTTGAAGCTTATAAGGAGACCTTTTTTCAGTGCTTCCTGGCGCTTGTCATCAGCAACATGTTCGGCTTCACCTTTCAGATTAAAGTCAGAAAGTTCATACTTCATATTCCCTGCCTCGATACGAGAAACATTAAGATAGTCTTCAATAGATGAAGCCATGTACGTGCTGGAATCGCTAATGCGTTCTATCGCTTCGGTGGCCTTAGGTGATAGTTTCCCATACGACCCCTCAAGTAGCATTGATGCGTATCCACGAATAGAAGTAAGAGGACTTCGTAATTGATGAGACGCAATAGACACAAACTCCGACTTCATCTGATCAAGTACCTTTAGACGCTTGTTTGCCTTCTTGAGTTTGTTTGCCAGTAGTTCAATTTCTTCTCTGTGCTCTACTTCTCTGCGCACACTCCGAATAAGTAAGAAACCAAGACCTGTAAAGAGGATTAACGTAATAATAATTACACCACGTGCAGTAGTTATGTTATTTACAAAAAGCAGCGCCAGAAGCAATACCCACAGTGATGCAGTTAAAGCCTCGGCTCCGATGAGTTTAATATTGAATGCTTTGAATTGCACAATGAGATATAGAATAAATCCAAGGAACAATGGCATTCCAAAGAGACCATACTGACCGTAGAACCACGCATCTTCACCAAGTACTCCTTGCATAAAAGTCCCCATAATATTCCCTGAAGAAAAAGCAAGTAAGAAAAATAGAGATCCAGCCGTCAAGAATATAATTGAACGCTTGAATGCAGCTTCAGTGGCTTGTCTATAAGCAATTATAGTAGTCACCAATATCCAACCTACAATGACAATTTCAATAAAATATACATATAATAATAAACTTCCTTCTACTGCAAGTCGGTCACAATTTGTATAGTCATATGCTGCAAGGTTAAGAGATGTAGGCCCAAATAAGATAATTGGAGCAAAAAGAGCACCAAGTGCAAGTTTGGCCCATAATGATAAATCTCTTTTGTATGCAAAGCTCACCACTAGATAGAGAGTGGCAATATAGATAAGAGGCTCAATATACGTTAGCAGTGACCAGAAAAACATAATCTGACTTGGGTCGGCAATTGCCCATAAGAATAGATCAAAAATAGCAAAAACAGCAAAAAGTAGGGCAATTATTATAAACATCAGGCTCGGTAAACCCTTTCCTCTCCCCCGAAGAATGACAAGTGCAAGCAATGTGCAAGCAATTGCTGGGAAGAGATGTGAATAATATACAAGAGGATCCACCTCAGCAGAAAACATCATTAATTTTGCAGGATCCCATGCACATTCCAATACGTCTGTTCGAACTATGTCTGCTGGATTCATATTTCTACTCAGTTACAATTTCTTCTTCTGGTAAATAAATCTCATAGTCCTCTAGCACTATGTATTTAAAAAACGTGGCAAGAATTGAAAGAGTTAGAAAAGCGCCAAATAATATTAAAAAAAACTTCGCAATACGCTCCTGTGTAAAACGTTTCATTAAGGTAACAATAGCCTATATTAATATATTTAGTAATAAAAGTTATCTACATTAAAACGAGCTACCAGTTGGTAGCTCGTTTTTAGTGTGTGGATACAGCGATAATGCCGGCAATAGCTAGTAAAATGAATACAAGTTCCATTGCCATACTGGTCCATGATGCGGCCATCAATGGCATCTTGCTCTCCAGGAGACGAATCCCAAGAAGATACAATTTTTGTTGGTTATTTTGACGCATTCTTTTGCCAAGCATTGCAAGGTAAAGGTTGAGCATATAGACAACCCCTACATGAGCTCCAATGACAAGTGCCACATAGGTTGGTTCAAGGCTTCCTAGTCCGAAATACTCAAGGAAGAATACAAGCATTCCGATTATTTCACTTAGAAGAATTGGGATGATGAAGTACTTAATCCGTTTTCGGAAAAGTTTCTTAAACGTCTCCCTCTCCGATTTCTTCACAAGCGCACGTGCTCCTGCAGCAAACCCGATCCAATAGAATGGCATGAGTGCCAACACAGCATGTTCTGTAACATTTGAAGCATTTGCAAGTGTTGTGTAAATCACAATGCCGTAAAGCGAGTTTGTGATCAACATCATCATCAGGTGAAACCTGTACTTGTAGACGTTCCCCTTTTGTGAAGTAGTTGATAGTTCAAAACCAACTAGACCGATGGTGGCAATTAGTATTCCTGCAATGTACTCAAGTTTGATACCTTCTTCAGATTGTAAGGTCTCAAGAAATGGAAATCCAAGATTTGCCATCATAGAAAGAACCATTGTAATTATAAATACAAAGATTGGTGTAGCAGCGAACCAAGCTGCCATTACAGTCGAGTTTGCATCTTCACTAAAGCAATAAAAATAATGTAGGAGCACCTGAATGCTCAAAACTCCAGCAAGAAGCATGAGTGCCCCATAGGGCCACATGATATTATGTGTGATTTGAAAGATCGCCCACAAAGAGTCGATGCTGCCTACTTGGACAGCAACAACCCACGTGATGAGTGTAAGAACGACTCCAAACAAGGATCCGGCCATTGAGCTGACAAACCACGCTTGCTTAGCTCGTCCTTGATAGCAGTCGCCGACCATCAACCTATCTAGGATGATCATGACTGCTAATGAGAGTGAACTTGCAATCGTAGCTGTTAGTGCGTATGACATATTAGTATCCTTTTTGTTTGATATATTATACCACAAAAGAAAAAGAAATCAATTATTTGATTTCTTTTTCTTTTTGCATATGGAGTGTGAGCATGTGATAAACAAGCTGCGCAGCATTGTATTCAGTCTGTCCACTGTGTTCTACAGGTGCTACCTCGACGATATCAGCAGCCACCACCTCTTTCTGTTTCATAATCTCACGTATGAGTGCTTCACCATATTCCCAAGTTATGCCTCCCGGTACCGGTGTGCCCGTTGCGGGCATGACACTTGGATCAAACCCATCTACATCAATTGTAAGATAGACTTTGTCTGTTTTGATTGAATTAACAATGTCTTGAACGGTTGAGGTTGGAATATCCTGTCTCCCCCATTCAAAATATTGTATAGCATGTTCTTTTGCAAAGTCATACTCACCTTTGTACATAGTCCTTATGCCTACTGGAAGCATATTAAATCCGTAGTCGTACGCTCTGCGCATTACTGTTGAGTGTGCGAATTTACTAGGGTTGATCTCATTGTATTCTGAGTCATCATCGCGCAAGTCAAAATGTGCGTCGATTTGAACTACTGTAACCTCTTGTGGATTCATTTTTGTAGCTAGTGATTTGAGTGATGGGATTGTAACTGAATGTACACCTCCGAGTAAAACGTAAAACCGTTTCTCAGATTCTAATTCCTTAGATACAGCCTCTACCATGTGTTCAGGTGAGAAACGTTTAACACCTTCAATTTCTCTGTACCCAAATTTAAAGTCTTCAGCTGGCACTGTGTTGGTGTAACGGTCAAAAAACTCAAGTTGTTCGTCCAGCATCTCTTTAATCTTATCTGGTCCTTCATTCGCACCAGTTCCAAATGAAGCTGTGTGTTCATACGGAACACCAATGACAACAGCGTCAGCATCTTCGTAGTTAGCTCCTATGATTGAGTCAATCATTATTTTTGAAGTAACTTAGCATAGTTCCGTCGTCGTCGTCGTTTCCATCCCCCGCTATGATATGCATAGCCTGCAAGTAACGGTAGAGACATGGTCGCTTCACTGAAAACCATTTGCTCATATGCGAGCCCAACTTTACCCCAAGAATGTGCTTCTTTAAGAGTTGAGCCTGAGAGTGCACCATCGCGTTCATCAGCAACTGTGAGCTGTACTGTGTATTTATGCATTGGTACTTCAGTACCAAGAATTTCAGCGCAGATAACGATATCATTGGTAAAGTTTTTGGGAACTCCTCCTCCAATGTAGAGTACACCAGTATTGCCTGATGCAAGTTTTATTTTAGTTAGATCGTGGAAGTCTTTTACAGAGTCGATAGTAAGACGTTCATCTGGGTTTTCAGCTTGATGTGCAACAAGGCCGAATCCAGCACTACAGTCAGAAAATGCAGGACAGAAAATTGGTACGTTGTACTTATACGCAAGCTCGATAAGAGAACCGCTCTTCTTTACTCGTTTTGGATTTTCAGACATCCATCTCCCCATTTCCCAAATAAACTCTTGTGATGAGTAGGGTCGTTTTTCAAGACCATCAGCGATTTCTTTAATGGTTAAATCAACCTCCTGAAGTTCAACTTCGTCAATGTATGTATCATAGATACGGTCAATGTAGAGTTTTCGAAGTTTAGCATCGTCTTCTTTTGAGTTGCCTTGATAATGCTTAAAACCAAGCGCCTCAAAAAAATCCATGTCGATGATAGGGGCTCCGGTGGAAACAATTGCATCTACCATATTATTCTCGATCATGTCGGTGTAAACCTCCAGACACCCCGCAGCACCAGTACTTCCAGCAAGTGACAGGATTACTGCTGAATCTTTATCTTTGAGCATCATGTCATAAATCTCGCTTGCTCGAGCTAAGTCACGCGCGGAAAAGGACATTTTTGCCATGTCATTGATAAGTGGTCGTGTGTCATGCTTTTTAATATCTATATGCTTTACTTCGCTTGAGAGGAGTGATTTTTTTTCAAGTGTATCTTTTTTATTCATAGAGTAACAATATTAGTTAATATTTTCTGCAGGGTATTTAGTGCCTCGTTTTTTAATAAATTCATCTACCTCTCGTAGCTGGAAAGCCTCAGTAAATTCCCGTGTTAAACGGTCAGTATCTAAATCATTCTGACAAGTATACACATCGATTGTAACAAAACCTCGTTTTGGAAATGTGTGGAAGCTAATGTGACTTTCAGCAATCATTACAAAACCACTAAGGCCACCAGGATCTTTCCGATTCTTCTCACCCACTTCCACAACTACCGGTTCGTTTAAAGGGTGCATTCCCATTTTTTCGGGGAGTGTATCTAAAATATTCTTGAGTGCAACCTTATCACTGAGTATTTCTAATGATGCATTATAGCCATCAAGCATATAGTGCACACCGAACTGCGTTGTATCAATATTTTGCATAATCTATTTAGTAGTGTGCTCTTATTACAGTACACAAAGTGTTTTGTAAAAGGTCTTACTGTGTAAAGTTAAGTATTAATTATATAAAATAAGGAGGTCCCATCACCCTATTTACTTAATTCATATCATAATTACTAGATTAAACAACGGTCTTGTGGGTATAAAAATGGTCAGGTTATTTGAATAACCTGACCATAATCTAGTCTTGACTAGATTAACTTCGTTTCTCCAGCGCTTCAATGATCCAAATCGGAACCACTTCTGCTGCAGTGATTAAGGCAGAAACCATTTCGCTAGAGTTTTGAGCATCCACAATCGCTTTTGTACAGGTATCGATAATCTGTTTTTTTCGAGCTTGTTCATTCAGGAAAGCAATGTTTTGTTCACGTGCTACCGGCATACCATTCTCCTTTTGTGTAGTATAGCTAGCATTATAACATATTTATTCATTTTGTACAGCTACGTTATGTACAAAATAATTATAGGTGCTATGAGCCAGTAGAAAAATGACTGTGAAGATGCAAAAAGATAGTTGATCGGTGAGCCTGGGGTAATGAGTTCGGTTACAGGTAGCGCATGGTAACTATATGCCATTACTAATGTGGTGCCCGCAATAGCAAGTATACATTTTCTCCAGAATCCTTCAAAAGAAGTTTCATCATACTCGCGTGGCAGAATGCGTGAAAAAAGCATTGTTCCAGCAAACGCAAACCCCGCGAAAACTATGAGCATAAGAATAGATTCAGACTTTGGGCTACTGGCATTCCCTAATAGTACGTCATAGTATGGAAATTCAATCGATATTAGAAGCGCAAGATATAATCCAAGGATAACATTGGTGACAGTTTGCCTTCCCTTTTTTAAAGCGAGGAACATAAAAATACCAAAAACAATAATCATGTAGAGCGACTCCTGTAAAAAGCTCAATATAGCAACTGTATCCATCCTGTCATTATATGCTTTTTTGAGATATAACCTACCAAACACCTCTGGATAAAAATTGAGGGGTCGAACCCCTCAATTTGATACACTAAGGGCATGGCTCGAACAATTGTTCAATTGATAACAGGAGAAAGGTATCATTTATTTAACCGTGGTGTAGATAAAAGAATTGTATTTGAAGATAAGGAAGATTATTTACGGTTTTATCAGTCATTAGATGTGTTTAATACGATTGAACCCTCACATAATTTCATATTTTCACGAAACAAGATCCGCACCCAAGAAGAGAAATTAGTTCAGATCTATGCTTATTCATTGCTTCCAAATCATTTCCACCTGGTTGTTGAGCAACTCGTCGATGGAGGGGTGGGTGATTTTATGAAAAGAGTTCTGGGTGGATATACATCATATTTTAATGAGAAAAATATTAGAACGGGATCTTTATTTCAAGGTACATATAAAAGAATTCATATTGATTCTTCAGAATACTATAATTACCTAATAGCGTATGTAAATGAAAATCATTTTGTACATAACATAAAACGAGATACTGACATTTGTTACTCTAGTTCTGAACATTATCAAAAAAATAAGAAAAGTAAGCACATCCCTGTGATAAAGGGACAATATAGTTTTCAGGATAACAAAGACTTGGCTAAAGATATTTCAGAAAAGCGGGAAATTATGTTGAGCGAAAGATAAAATTGAGGGGTTCGACCCCTCAATTTAGATTATTTGTTCGATGGCGTGGATGGTGGAGGTTTGGAGGTGTTTGAAGCGGTCGTACATTAATTTTGTTCCACCAAACCACCTGGTGACGCAGATAATACAGTCGGTGATATCCTCCTTTTGCATAATACGCAGTATGACCATGCCGGCACCTATTTCTCCATCATCATTCTTTGTTTCGTAGACTGCACCATTGTGTGTTAGACGCGCAGCCCATGAGTTGTGGGTTGCTTTGGCGTACTTCTTTTTACTTTTGAGAGTTTTTAGGAATTCTTTGATGTCCTCTTTTCCCGTTACATACCCGTAACTCACTGAATATTTACTTCCTCTGTCTTCAATAATTTTCTCATGTAAGACAAAACTCGCGGTTGGTTTACGAGAGTTTCCAAAGTCGAATTGTGTAGATTGTTTAGGCACGTTGACAAATATAATTACACATGTACTGTTTCAAACAGTACCAAAGAATTCCATTCAATCAAAGGAGATATTCAATGGATAAGGAAAAGGTAGCAAGTAATTTTGCTTTCATGGGAGGCGGTGGCCTGATTACTTCACTTGCAATTACTTTGATATGTACTTATGAAGGAATCATTCAATATCCAACAGTGCACATACTTATTCCTGGCTTCGTTATAGCCTGTACTTTTACTGCAATAGGGGTGTCTATGGGTTTTTCCGTTAATCCAGGAAGGTCTAAAAGTGAAGACTAGATACCCTCGCCCTTCAGTTCCTCAACTAGTTTTCTAGCCTTTCGTGACAGTTTCTTTGGGAGGTCTATGAGTATGGTGGTCATGAAGTCACCTCGGGCGTTCCCACTGGGGACGCCTTTGTTTTTTATACGCAATTTTTCTCCGTGGGTGATCCCTGCGGGAATTTTTATTTCTACGGGTCCGTCGAGCGTTTCTACTTTATAAGTACTACCAAGAAGCGCATCTGATAGTTTTACGTGTAAGTTAGCGTGGAGTGTCGTGCCTTCTCGCATGATAGTTTTGTGACCCTTAACATGGATTTTTATGTAGAGGTCTCCGGCTGCACCAGAAGGGATTGCCTCCCCTCTTCCTGTCATACGAATCATCTCACCATTTTCAATACCTGCTGGGATATTGATTTCGATTTCTTCTTCAGCTTTAGCAACGCCCGCTCCTGCACAGTGTCCACAGACTTCTTTAGGCACTTTTCCGCGTCCGTTACAGACGTTACATTCACGTACAGTTTGTACTTGTCCCATAAGACTCTGGCGTACTTCTCGTACCTTCCCCTGTCCATTACAGGTGGTACATTCTTTCATTTCCGTACCTTTCTTCCCTCCTGAGCCTTCACATTCTTTACAGGTATTAGTTTTAGTAAGGAGTACTTTACGAGTAACACCAAAGACGGCATCTTCAAACGCAAGCTCGATATCAATGGAAATGTCTCGCCCACGTGCTTGTCGTTGTTGACCACCCCCAAAACCACCGAATATATCGTTCATATCAAACTCAAAACCTCCACCTTGTTGCCCTGCTGCCTGCTGGAAATCTGACCAGTCGAATCCACCAAAACCTCCAGCACCACCTTGTTGGCCACCATTTGCTCCATTATAGGAGTGTCCATAGGTATCGTACTCAGCCTTCTTTTTTTCATTGCCTAAAACTGCGTATGCTTCACTAATTTCTTTAAACTTAGCTTCGTCACCTGTTTTTTTGTCAGGATGATACTTCCCTGCTAACTTTCGGAAAGCTTTTTTAACTTCATCTTTTGATGATCCTTTTTCGATGCCAAGTGTTTGGTAATAATCTTTTGCCATGATGTTTGTTTAAGAGATAATGTACTCTGTGATGAACAGCAGGCAAAGCCTGCTGTTCATTGAGAATAAGTTATGGTTATTTAGTATCCTCCTCGTCCTTCTTCTCCTCTTTGTCCTCGTCTACAACCTCAGCGTCTTTTACATCAGCATTACCATCTTTGGGTGTTTCTTCGCCACCTTCAGTTTTCGTTTCAGATTCAGCTTGTGCCGCCTTTTGCATGATTTCTCCAATTTTCTGCATTTCAGTAGAGAGTTCCTCAGTTGCTTTTATGATAGCGTCTTTATCATCTTTATCTTTTACTTCTTTTACACCAGCAATTTTCATGTTGATAGCAGTGACAACTTCTTCACCTGCTGCTTCAGCATGGTCTTTAACTGCTTTTTCTGCTGTGTAGATAAGTTGATCAGCAGAGTTTCGTGCTTCAATAACTTCTTTTTTCTTTGTGTCTTCATCAGCATGTTCTTCAGCATCTGACTTCATTTTCTCGATGTCTTCATCTGAAAGTCCGGAGTTTGCCTCAATGCGAATAGTTTGTTCCTTACCAGTAGATTTGTCTTTAGCTGTTACGTTTAGTACTCCGTTACTGTCTACGTCGAAGGTTACTTCGACTTGTGGTACGCCGCGTGGTGCTGGTGGAATACCATCAAGTACGAATCGTCCAAGTGACTTGTTATCTGAAGCCTGTGCACGCTCACCTTGTGTGATGTGGATTTCAGTAGAAGTTTGATTGTCGGCTGCCGTTGAGAATACTTGCTCCTTTTTGGTTGGAATGTGGGTATTTTTCTCGATAAGTTTTGTGGTAACTCCTCCCATAGTTTCAAGACCAAGTGAAAGAGGTATAACATCTACCAATGTAATGTCGTTTACGTCACCTTGGAAGATTCCTGCTTGAATAGCAGCACCAAGTGCTACAACCTCGTCCGGATTCACACTTTTGTTTGGCTCTTTCCCAAAGAGCGCCTTAACTGCTTCGATAATTGCAGGCATTCGCGTTTGTCCACCCACAAGGATGATTTCGTCGATATCTTCCTTAGAAAAAGAAGATGCTTCAATTGCTCGCTTTGTAATTTCAATAGAACGGTCAATATATTCAGCTGCAAGTTCTTCGAGCTTAGCTCGAGTCATTGTAACAAGGAAATGCTTAGGTCCCTCAGCACCTGATGTTATAAATGGAATGTTAATTTCTGTATCACCAGAAGTTGAGAGTTCCAGCTTTGCTTTCTCAGCTGCTTCGTCCAAACGTTGTAGTGCAAGTGGATCGGTACTGAGATCGATACCTTCATTTTTCTTAAACTCTGCAATAAGGTGCCGCACGATTTCCTGGTCGATATCACGACCTCCCATGTGCGCGTCTCCGTCCGTAGACTGCACTTCTACTACCTCATCACCTACTTCCAGTACGGTAACGTCGAATGTTCCACCACCGAAGTCATATACAACAATTTTTTCGTCTTTCTTTTTGTTGAATCCATACGCCAACGCAGCAGCGGTAGGTTCGTTGATAATTCGGCGTACCTCAAGTCCTGCAATTTTTCCTGCATCCTGTGTTGCCTTTCGTTGTGCATCATTAAAATAAGCTGGTACAGTAATAACTGCCTCAGTGATTGTTTCACCTGTTTTAGCTTCAGCATCTGCTTTAAGCTTAGAAAGGATCATTGCTGATACTTCTTCAGGTCGATAGTTTTTGTCAGACATCTTTACTTCCACGCCACCTTCAGAACCTTTGAGTACTTCAAATGGGACAATTTTTTTGTCGTTTTGCACCATTTCTTCATCGAAGTCGTGTCCCATGAATCGTTTGATGCCGTAAATTGTGTTTGTTGGATTAGTTACTGCTTGTCGTTTTGCAATTTGGCCAACAAGTCGTTCTTTAGTTTTAGAAATAGCTACAACTGATGGTGTAGTACGGTTACCTTCTGCGTTTTCAATAATGACTGGTTCACCAGCTTCAATGATAGCTATCGCTGAGTTGGTTGTCCCAAGGTCAATTCCTAGAATTTTTGCCATAGTATTTTGTAATAAATTAAGTTATTAGTTTATGCTTCCTCTGTGTATTCTCCAATGGTTACTCGAGCGGGTCGTAGAAGTTCTTTCTGGTCGCCATTTTTTCTTATAAATCCATTCTGGATAACTGAAACAACTTTGTTGTTTAGTTTCTTGTCTGTGGTGGGTATATTAATCATGGCTTCATGAAGGTTAGGATCAAATTCGGCACCTTCAGGATTAATCTCACTAACTCCATATGACTCAAGAATGTTATGGAGTTGGTTATGTATACTTTCCACTCCTTTTCTCCATTGTTCGTCGATAGCGTTCCATGCTTCTCTATCATGCATTGCCATGTGGAAACTGTCTGCCATTGGAAGTAACTTCTCAATTTGTTTATTTTCTGCCCGTTGCTTATCTCGTTTTTTTTCTTCTTCAAGTCGCTTCTTTCCATTAAGGAATTCTGCTTTAGTCCTCTGCAGATCTTCAAGGTGTTCCATCTTCTGGACTTCACACTCCTTGAGTTTATCTCGTAATGCTTTTAATTTTGTATTAGAATGTTCTTCAATATCTTCTATTTCAGGTTCGATAGTGTTGTCTTCATCTGTCAGTTCAATATCATCCTGAAACACATTTTCATCTTTTTTTTCCATAGACCGCAACATTATACACCCTATTTTAAATCTAGTAAAGAGTTAAAAAACCTTTGTTTACAACATATTTTCCAAAATTGGAATATTGTGTTCTAGTTTATAACATACTTGTCAAACTGGTATACTAAAAACACTGTCTGAGAGATCAGGCGGGATGTACGGAGCAGAGAGTCTCACGATTGCTCACTCCAAACACTTTGAGTCACTAGAGGTATCATCGCAAGAGAAGTACATTCTAGTCATCATAAAGAGTAGTTAACACTTGATGATCAAAGCAAAGAAGCACTTGTGTTTCTAACTTCGGAGGGTGCACCGCAAGATACTTGTATCAAACGATGTATAAAAAGAAGTGCATTGCATACTTGTACTCACGTAACTACAGCAAAAACCGCCCTCGGGCGGTTTTTGTGTTTTAAACCTCGAATTTGGTGAACTTCTTCGTTGCACTGCAGTCAAATGAGTTTCACCGTACCCTCAAGCATACCTCAATTTATTTGCTTTGCTCGTCTTGAATTTCGCTCAAATTTAGGGTTTAAATAAATATACCGCCCAAGGGGCGATATTAATCGATAAGTAATTTTATGATGTTCTGCAGCTCGGCTTCCCACATTGCATCAATAGGTTCTTCTTTTGTTTGTAGCAGAACTGAGTCAACAAGCCAGTCAGTTTTAGGATGCAGTCGTGGAAGTGAAATTTTAAACACGGTGCGAGTGGAGCTCGTGTACTGTATTGAGCGATACAATAAAGTGTTCTTATGGCCATCACTACTATAAGGAATACGAATTTTGATTCCATTTAATTTTAACCTCATTACTGCTTCATGAAGACCAGTCGGACCCCAGTGTGTACTTGCGAGTATTGCCAGCAAGTTTGCTGTGCTAATGTCTTTAAGAGCTAATGTTTTCATTTCAGCCTCCTTGCTGAGTTGTTTGATGGAAGTGTAGCATGCATTTGCAAAATTGGTAGAAGAAAACCACGGATGGTTTTCCCGTGGTTTTTATTGTCTAAGTTTTGCATTAAAATTTGTGTCTGATATTGGATTGCGTAAGTTACCAAAAAGGTTTAATTTATCAGCAATTTGTTTTTCAAGTATTGGCTTACCATGAGCAACCAAGACTTTGGGTTTCCATGCTTCAGGATTTTCTTCTGAAATGGTGTCGACAAAGGCAAAAAGAATTGCAATACAATCGTAGCAAATACCATAGAATGGTTGGTTGTTGTCCATGACAAAGCCAGGAACTCTGAATATCTGTACCTCTGCATCTTTATTTGTACATTGACATCCAACGCAGGTAGTCTTGATGTGTGTGGTCTGCATATTTGTCCCCTGTGCAGTAAAATTTACTAAGTTCAATATATACCATTTTTATAATTGTAAAGTAGGCCACCGTTGTCATTAAAATACGCAAAAACCTCATGGACGCTTAAGGTTTTTAATGTATGAGAGTATTTTTTCTGTTTCTCTGAGTGATATAAATGGAATGCAGAACGAGGCGCATAAGAAAAAAGAACCCAGTGGGGCGAATACCTAGCAAGGTTCCTTTTTGGAGCGTCTGCTTGGCACTTAGTAATGTAATCGATAATGTGTCACTGACCCACATTCTTCCCTCCTATTTCAAGCTAGAGCCGAGGAATAATAAAACACGTAGCACAACAGTAACTACGTGTTTTATTTGAAATCTGTTCCCTCCTATTCTCTTATCTAGACGACATCGAGAATTCCTCCCTCACGGTCGGATCGGATAAAACGGTAAGCCATTAACGTTTTGACCACTGTGGTGCTCGTCGAGCTTTCCGTAATCCAAACTTTTTACGTTCAACAGAACGAGGATCTCGTTTGAGGAACCCAAGCGGTTTGAAGATTGATCGACGATCAGCCTTCTCCTTTACAAGAGCTCGAGCGATTCCAAGCCGTACTGCTTCAGACTGAGCTGAAAGACCACTTCCTGATACCTTTACGGTAATAGTGTAGTCCCCTACTCCAGCTTCTTCAGTTGCGAGAACTGACATTACGTCTTTTTCAAATGCATCGTTCTGAAAATAGTCAGTAAGTGACTTTTCATTTATGACGATTGTAGTTTCCTTTGCAGGAGTAATACGCACTCGTGCTGATGCAGTCTTACGTCGTCCAATTCCTTCAATATATTGTTCTTTGCTCATAATAATTACTCAGTTACGATTAGATTTTTCATCATCACCGCTTGTAGTTTGTTACCTGGAAGCATACCTTTGATAGTACGTCGTACTGGCTCAGCAAATCCACGTCGCTCTGCAAGATGTTCAAAAGATTCATCTTTCTGTCCACCTGGGTATCCAGAGTATGTTTGATAGATAGCTGCTTTCTTCTTGTCAGGCATATCTAGTTTACTTACATTAATTACTGTTACAGTAACTGGTGCAGCAATGTTTTTTGTGAAGTCTGGCTGGTCTTTACCAAGTAGGTATGTTGCAGCTTCAGTAGCAACTATTCCTAGTCGCTTTCCTTCTGCGTCAATTGTATATTCTCGTGTTTCCATACGCATTATTCTACATATTCTATTACAGCTTCATCTCGTCCAGCTGCGGTTCGACCCATTTTAATTACTCGTGTGTACCCTCCATCACGTTCTTTGAACTTAGGTCCAATTTCATCAAATAGTTTTGAAATAGTTTCTGATTTTGGTTCACCAAGTACTGATGCAGCTTGCCTACGTGCTGCAATGGTTCCTTTCTTAGCATACGTCACTAGACGTTCTGCATAAGGACGTAGCTCTTTAGCTTTAGCTTCTGTAGTTTTGATTTTACCATCTCGAATGAGAGATACCGCAAGACCACGCATAAGAGCTGTACGCTGTGAGCGGACTCTTCCGAGTGTTCTGTTTTTGTTTCCGTGTCGCATAATACTTTACTTATTCGCCTAATTGCGCTCCCATTGTTTTAAGAAGTTGTATGATTTCATCAACTCCTTTTGGTCCTATCCCTTCGAGAGCTAGAATATCATTCTTTTTCTTTTTAACAAGCCCTCCGACAGTTCGAATGTTTGCTTCTTCTAAAGCAGCAAGTGTCCGTGCTGAAAGATCGAGTGTTTCAATCCGTGTTTTTAAAACATCAGGATCAATTTCCTCTTCGCTAGAAGCCTCGTCTTCAGTAACTTCAGGTGTTTCCACTGACTCTTGTTCCGGTTCTTGGAAGCCAATGACTGACTTGAGTTGATGAATCATAACCTCAATAGATTGCTCAAGAGCATCTTTGGGTGTCATTGTCCCATCTGTCTCAATCATCAGTCGTAATCGGTTGTAGTCTGTTCGATCACCTACACGCATGTTTTCTACTTCGTAGTTTGCGCGTCGAATTGGTGTAAATACTGCATCAAGGGCAATAGTTCCAACATCCATTTTATCTTTACTGTGAATTTCTCGAGGTACATAACCAAGTCCTTTCTCAATAGTAAACTCAATTTCCAACTCACCAGTTTTAGTAGTGATTTCAGCAATTTCTTGCTTTGGTGAAAGAATTTCGACTTGTGAAGGAGCGTCAATATCAGCCGCAGTTACCATACCTGCACCTTTTTTCTTTAGGGTGATAGTTAATGGCTCATCACTGTGTAATGCAAGACGAATCCTTTTAATATTTAATAGGATTGTAATAACATCTTCTTTGATACCAGAAATTGTATCGAATTCATGTTTTGCATTTGTGATTTTTACCTGAGTGATAGCTGCACCTGGTAGAGACGAAAGGATGATTCGTCGTAATGAGTTACCTAACGTGTGCCCGTAACCTGGGAAAAGTCCATCTATTTCATAGGTGCCACGAAATTCTTCCTCGCTGACGATTCTTGGCTTTGATGGTAATGATACGTTTGTTTCTAGCATATTGATTTACTTAATTAACTAATGAACTAAACCTTATCGGCTGTAGTATTCAAGTACCTGTGCTGGATCAAACAGAATTTCAGTAGGCTGGTATGTTGGTAATGCAGTTACTTTCCCTTCAGTTTTCTTTAGGTCGAATGAAAGCCAAGCTGGTACCGCTGTAGCTTCATGTGTTTCTTCCAAAGTAGTGAAGAGTTGTGTGTTCTTACTTCCTTCACGCACTGAGATGATGTCATCTACGCGTAGTTTGTGTGATGGGATGGTTAGCTTACGTCCGTTTACAAGAATGTGTCCGTGTGACACCATCTGACGTGCAAAGCGTCGTGTTTTAGCTAAACCAAGTCGATACACTACGTTATCTAGTCGAGACTCAAGACGAGTCATCAGTACTGAGATAGGTTGGTTACTTTTCTCAACAGCTTCATCAACGTATCGGCGAAGTTGTTTTTCAGTAATTCCAAAAGTGAACCGCATCTTTTGTTTTTCAATAAGCTGCCGTTTGTAGTCACTCATCTGTCCAGGCCGACGTTTTTTCATTCGCCCACCTCGTTCTTTTGAGAGTTCAAATTTAGCTGTTTGTGTTTTTTCAAAAATTGGAGCACCAAGACGCTTTGCAATTTTGAATTTAGGTCCTATTATCATATATCAATTCTTATTACACTCGTCGTGATTTAGGTGCCCGTGGTCCATTGTGTGGAACAGGAGTACGATCAGTGATCTTAGTAATAGAGATGCCCTTTCCTGAAAAAGCGCGTAGTGCGGACTCACGACCTGGTCCCACACCGCGGATGACTACTTCAGCCTCCTTCATGCCCATTTGCATTGCTTTTTCTCCGATAACCTCTCCCACTTTTGCAGCAGCAAAGGGAGTACTCTTTCGTGAGCCTTTAAACCCGATTGCCCCACTACTTGCTGCCATAACAGCATTACCCTTAGTGTCACAAAGAGTAACAAGAGTATTATTGAATGTTGCAAGAATATTTAGTCGGCCGTTGGCTAACTTTTTCTTAGGGATGCGATTAAGCGCACGAGATTTACCCGCTACGTCCGATCCTCCCCCCTTTTTTATGATTCGTTTCTTACCCATAGGAAATCATTAATTGTCTGATAATATTAAGTTTTTTCAAGCTTACGCTTACCAGATCCCATAGTTTTCTTCGCTCCCTTAAGTGTTCGAGCGTTCGTTTTTGTTCGCTGACCACGGCAAGGAAGTCGCTTAGCATGGCGGCTACCTCGGTAGGAATTAATGTCTTTAAGACGTTTAACATTTGCTGAGATGGTACGCTTCAACTCTCCCTCGATGGTGAAGCTCTCTACTTTCTCTCGAATATTATTCTCAAGTTCAGTAGAAATGTCTGTTGGCTTAGTGAACTCTTTTATTTCGAGTTCATCTAGAATAGCCTGTGCTCGCGCACGTCCGATACCGTGAATGGCTGTGAGGCCATATTCAAGGTGTTTGTTGTCGGGAATTGTAATACCTGCAATACGCATATAATTTGTAATCTATTTTAGCCTTGTCGCTGTTTGTGACGGGGCTTCATTTTATTAATAACGTACACACGACCTCGTCGTCGAACGATTTTGTCGTCTGGACTCATTTTTTTAACTGATGATCGTACTTTCATAATTATGTTTTAAAGGTCTTTTCAAGACCTATTTAGATCGTAACGTCTATTAAAGACGTTTGGTTATCCTACCTTTTCCGCCATATGGTTCTGGGACTATTGCAACTCTGTCCCCCACAAGTACACGAATACGGTACCTACGCATTTTACCAGCGAGGTATGCGATTTGTGGTTCTGTAGTGTCATCTACTAAGACACGAAAAAGCGCGTTCGGTAGCGCTTCCTCTACAGTTCCGTATACTATGTTTTCTTGTGACTGATCCATTTAACGTGGGTGAGTCTAACAGATACTGAAGTAAACGTCAACATAAGTTGTTTGGTAATTGTGGATTGCTTTCATTGTTTGCTTGTTATTGAGTGATTATTTCAGTGATTGTGATCTCATCAATAGCGATTGGGAATTTAGTTTTCCAAAATGGACGTATAACAGCTTCAGCTTTTTCTATTGCAGGATAACTTCCAAGGACGGACGGGAGTGCGGTTTTATTAGAATTAAGCAAATCAGCCTTTAACTTTTCACCGTCGTATTCCCACACAATTTGTGGTCTTCCAGTGAGCTTGAATGAGAGACTTGTTGCAGTGCTTATGTCAGTCGCTGAGGTGGTAGCTATGCTGTATTTGAAGTCAAATATTGAGTAGTCTGTTATACGAACATCTCCTCCTTCATATCCAGGTACTGTAGCTTCCGCAATAAACGAAGCAAATTCAGGTCCTTTGAAAAGAGGAATGCGCATCGTCACCTTTTCTTTAATTGTTGCTAGGTCTTCGCCGTATTCAATAGACGGAAGGGACTCATACGTAAAAGTGACTGCTCCGTCAAAAATTACCAATCCAGCGGGCTTTTCAACACCTATACGCTCAAGCAAAGAATTCCGTAACTCCATCTGAAGTGCCTGTTTTGCTGTCTGAAGTTCTTTTTCATCAATTATAAAACGTTGCCCGTCAAAACCTCCCCTGAATGTTTCTATTGATTCTGCATATAGGTTATCGAATTCTGGTTCACCAGCAAATCCTGGTATGGTGAATCGTGAAGGACCGAGATTGTATTGGTCACCAACCTCATCAGCAAAGACATCAGCTGTGATAACACCAGGTAGGATGTTCCCCTCAGCATCTTTAGTGTAGCCTGGGAGTACAGCCGCATCTTTGATACGGAAAATAAGTCCATTTGACTCAAAACGTGTATTTGTCACCA
>Ga0316189_10001360_pt1 | contig 24419 bp, 15 predicted proteins | sample LowCovwburrow_MG_FD_204930 | JGI IMG/M metagenome (GOLD analysis project Ga0316189, IMG submission 204930) | Coastal sediment microbial communities from Maine, United States - Lowes Cove worm burrow | ecosystem: Environmental > Aquatic > Marine > Coastal > Sediment | place: USA: Maine... | reverse complement strand
GTATGCACTGAAATCAACAATAATTGTATTTTGTATTTTCCCTCTATATCCTACTTCATATGAGGATACTTGTTCAGGCTTTACTAAAGATGGGTTTGCTATTTCTAATAATCCAGGGTTTGGGGCATCTGCTGCTGCACTTGCTGCAAAAGCTTGTGCTGAACTTACTGTAAACGAATTGTTATAAGCATTTGCACCACTAAATTGTATCGTAGATGATCCAACTATTGATTGTCCAAGTGCACTATTTACAGGGAATAGTCTATCCTCTCTTGCAGGATTATCGGGAGCACTACCCAGAAGAATAATACGTCCTGCATTTAAACCAATATAAAGTGATTGTGTATCAGGATTTCTAAATCCAGTTTGAAAAGAAGCTCTAATGTTATGATTTTTATCTTCACCAATATTGTATCCAAATGATACTCTAGGAGAGTAGAACCCGTCAAAAAATTCTGATTTGTCATAACGTAGAGAAGCTGTCACTTTTAAACGATCATCTTCTAAGAATTTTTTCTGGATCTGTGTATATATACCAAACTCTGAATAATCAATTCCGCCATTTAAATCTGTATAAATTGAACCAAAAGAATTTAATTGGTATTCTCTGTAAGAACCACCAACTTGAATGTCAGCAATATCAGTCAAATGACTAAAATTATAGTTAGCATCGCCATGATAAAACTTTGATTCATCTCTAAACTGACTGCCTGTTAATACACTTGAATCAGTTGTAACACGATCAAAGGCTTCCTGAAACTCTGGAGTACCAGGCTCAAAACGTCCAGTGTCGGCTGCTATTCTCGCAGCTGCATGGGCTTGTTCAGAGGTGAGACCAGCTAAAGTACCTTGAGCATATTGATTGACATATTCTCCAAACCAAACGTTGTCAGCTTTCCATTGTCTGTTAATATTTACACCCGTAAAAACCATATCATAAGAATCTCCAGCATTATCTGCATTCACATAGGCTCTTACAAAAAAGTTATCATTTTTAATTTCAATTTTATGCTGTTGTAAAAAGAAATTATTGATTGAGTATCTATTTGAACCTTGGTAAATAGTTGATCCTGTACCTACTTTACCAACATAGGATAACTCTAAACTATTGTCTTCTATTGGACGGTAGTATAAACCCCAATCAGCTTTTATGCTTTCGGCATTATAATTTGTTAAATCTTGTTCTCTATATCCAGTTCTACTCACATTTACAGATGGTATCAGTGCGCTAAGTCCTCCTGGTGCAATACCAGCCGCTTCTAATAATTGTGCTACACTGTTTATATTTGTTGATACTAATTCACCGTATGTATTTACACCATCATAATTAATGTCATTTTCTCTTGTACTTGAGGCGTCTACGAAGTTGTTAGCGTCTTTTCCTCTTTCATCTTGAGCGAACCAATCCGTTCCTTTTAGGTATGCAAAGTTAGCTTTAGCTGCAAATTTATCACTGAACTTATGTGCTGCACGGAAACCAAAATCGGTGTAAGGATTATCTCCAGCCGCTTCTTGTGATGTTATTCCTTGCTTTATGTAACCACTTATGCCTCCATGGTCAAAAGGGTTTTTACTTCGCATGAATAAAATACCATTAAATGCATTTGCTCCATATAGTGCAGAAGATGCTCCTGGGAGTAATTCAACACTTAATACGTCCGTTTCAATCATTCCCAATAAATTACCTAGAGGGAAATTTAATGCAGGAGCTGCATTATCCATACCATCAACAAGCTGAACAAATCTCGTGTTTGCGAAAGTTGCAAAACCTCTTGTGTTTATAGATTTAAATGTTAAACTATTCGTGTTAATATCTACACCTTTAAGGTTTTCTAAACCATCGTAGAAATCGGCAGATGCTGTATTTTTGATCTCTTTAAGACCAAAGCGCTCAATGGTAACGGGAGACTCAAATACACGTTCTGGAGTTCTAGAAGCAGAAATTACAACTTCATCCAGTGACGTACCTTCAATCATTGTGACGTCTATGGTTTGTGGACTTGTTGTGACTTCCACAGTAACAGATTCAAAACCTACACTACTAATCTGAATTGAGAAAGGAGGGTCTTGATTATAAACTAAGGAGTAGTTTCCATCAAAATCGGTAATTGTACCTGTTGATGTACCAATCACAATTATATTTGCGCCTGGCAAAGGAATACCATTATTGTCTATAACTTTACCTTTTACAGTTGTTTGTGAAAAGGTTAAGCCACAACAAAGCAGTATCATGATTTTTAATATTGTCTTCATTTTTAGGGAATTAGTTAAAATTAGTAAAGCAATATAAATAATTAAACGGTATAGTTATTAAAAAAAACACAAAAATTATGCGCGCATAAGAGATTTTTGAAAAAATACGAGGGTAAAATTGCTTTTTTCGTAAAAATAAAGTGAGGTTCTTAATTTTATTAAAGCGCTAATTAGTTAGTTATGGTAACAAGGAGGAGGCTGTCTTATAAGTTAAGACAGCCTCCTCCTTGGGTGTTAAAAAAGTTTTTAATTTTATTCTACAGTAACTGCTTTGGCAAGGTTGCGTGGTTGATCAACATTTTTACCTAACATTAAAGCAATGTGATACGATAACAGCTGTAATGGTATTGTAGTTAGTAAGGGTGTTAATGACTCGATAGTTTCAGGAACTTCAATAACGTGGTCTGCTAAGGCTTTTACTTGCTCATCACCTTCAGTAACGATACCAATAATTTTACCTTTTCGAGATTTAATTTCTTGAATATTACTGACTACTTTTTCGTAATGTCCTTTTTTGGTTGCAATAACAACAATTGGCATATTTTCGTCAATTAATGCGATTGGACCATGTTTCATTTCGGCAGCAGGATAACCTTCAGCATGGATATAAGAAATCTCTTTAAGTTTTAATGCACCTTCAAGAGCTACAGGGAAATTATAGCCGCGTCCTAGGTATAAAAAGTTTTTGGCGTCTTTATATATAGCAGCTATTGTTTTAACGTAAGCGTCAGATTCTAATGCTTTTTTTACTTTTTCAGGTATTAACTCTAATTCAATTAAGTAAGTTCTAAAATCTGAACTTGAAATTGTTCCTTTCGCTCTTGCTAAACGGAGTGCTATTAATGTTAATACTGTGATTTGAGTTGTAAATGCTTTTGTTGATGCAACTCCAATTTCTGGTCCAGCATGTGTATAAGCTCCAGCATGAGTTTCTCTAGCAATAGAGGATCCTACGACGTTACAAACTCCAAAGACGAATGCGCCTTTTGATTTTGCTAATTTGATAGCAGCAAGGGTATCCGCAGTTTCACCAGATTGAGAAATAGCGATAACAACGTCGTTTTCTTTTATAACTGGGTTTCTGTATCTAAATTCAGAGGCGTATTCTACTTCAACAGGAATACGAGCTAAATTTTCAAAAATATATTCAGCAACTAATCCTGCATGCCAAGATGTTCCACAGGCGACAATAACAATTCTATCTGCATTGAGGAATTTTTTCATATTATCTTCAACTCCAGCCATTTTTATAATAGCTTGGTCAGACAACAGACGTCCTCTAAATGTGTCTAGTATTGCATGCGGTTGCTCATAGATCTCTTTTAACATAAAATGTTCGTAACCTCCTTTTTCAATCTGTTCAAGATTTAATTGTAATTCTTGTATGTAAGGCGCTACCAAAGAGTCATCTTTGATTTTTCTGATTTTCACACCTTTATGACGACGCACAACTGCCATTTCTTCATCTTCAAGATAAATAGCATTTTTTGTATACTCAATAAAAGGCGAGGCATCACTCGCTATAAAAAACTCATCTTCACCTACGCCAATTGCTAATGGACTACCTAAGCGAGCCACGACAATTTCATTGGGTTTATTTTTATCAAAAACAGCTATTGCATATGCGCCAACAACTTGATTTAATGCAATTTGAACTGCTTTACCAAGTTTAATATTTCCGTTTTTCTTAACGTCTTCAATTAAATTGACTAAAACTTCAGTATCTGTGTCAGATTTAAAAGTATAACCTCTTTTTATTAATTCTTGCTTTAGTGATTCATAGTTTTCTATGATACCATTGTGTATGATGACTAAATCGCCAGAATTAGAATAATGTGGATGAGAGTTCACATCATTAGGGACACCATGTGTTGCCCATCGTGTATGACCGATTCCTAGTGTGCCAGCTGTTGAAATCTCGGTTTCTAGTTTAGCTTCTAAATCGGCAACTTTACCTTTTGTTTTTGATAATTTTATATCGTTTCCGTCATAAAGTGCGATGCCTGCACTATCATAACCTCTATATTCTAATCGTTTTAGCCCTTTAAGAACTATTGGGTAAGCTTCTCTATGGCCTATGTAGCCTACAATTCCGCACATATCACTTTAGTTGTTGGGTTCTGTAAAAAATATTTCCAAATATAACTTTTTTTCCTCGTTACTAGTATTGTTACCATATAATACAGTTCCTCTTGGAGTGATTATGGCACTAACTGGTATTTTTTCCTCTGGCACTACGTTATTTAGAATATCGTATTGTGGTACGTTGCTCTCTAGGTTTACATTTCCGGAAACAGCTAATCCTAATTTCACGTTTGTAGAGTCACGAAGTAATAGGCTATTAATGTGCTCAGTAATTCTCATTTTATATTTTATTCCTAAACCATCACCTTCGCTACCTTCTCTTTGAAGTCGTCCAAGGTGACCTATCCTTGAAAATTCAGGAGCAGTTGTGTTAGCAAGGTCAAAGAAATAATCTGATAAAGGCGTATTATTACCTGCATCGTATAAGTAAATTCTATCAGGCTCTTGTCCTTCAATTAAGTCTTGATTCACATAGATTACAAGGTTTGCTTCATTAACTAGCCTTTTGCTACTTACAAAGTTTCCGTCTTCATCCGTTTCTACAAATTCATTCTTAAAAGTTTCAAAGATATTGTCAGTTGAGTTGTCTTCGTCAGGATTCTCGCCATTAAAAAGTTTTATCTCTGCAATAGATCCTTGGGCTCCTTTTAAAAATAGATTTTCATCTCCATTGGTGTCATCACCTGGCTGAATTGTGAAATCATTGGATAATATGTTTACTCGATTTCCTGAAAAATTGAATGCGTATGTTGTTTGCACTCGATCTAAACCTTCAGTAAAAGGGTCTCTTGAGTAAAAAATAGTGATATTAGCATTTGTAGAGAGAAAATTTAAAAGCATCATCGTACCAATTGGGTTTGTGGGTTCTGCTTTAAAATAGATACCTCTAAAATAGTTGTTGAAATTGTTGATATTGCTCAATTCTGTTGAGCCTTCCATGTCAATAATCTTTTCTTGCCAAAATTGAATATCTTCATCTTCATCAAATACAATTCTTAAAGCCGGAGCTAATCTAGAAACAACTTCACCCTCTTCTTCAAGATCAATTATATTGCTATCAGGTGTAAAATTCGATTCTTGATATAGTAAGTTGCCTTCAAGTAATGCTTCATCAATGAAACTTGAACCATTGGATCCGTTAGCATAATAAACTTGAGAATCATTAATGTCGGGAGCATTAGGATCAATATCTCTTAGGAAATAATTACTTTCATATATTGATAAATCAAAAACTCCAGCTCCAAAAATAGAATCTAACTGGTATACTGTATCTCCGTCAACATCAACTCCAGTAGGTGTGCTAAAATAGGGTATGCTAATAACTACTGAATCGATTTCTGGATTTCCACCAAAGTCTGGATTTAGTGAGCCAGGACGTATTTGACTCACAAATTTTGCAGTAGTTCTGCCATAATTAGAATTCTGGTCTACATAAGTGCCTAAATAGTTAATAGGTAAATTATTAGATTGTACTGGGTCTAAAACCTTAGTATAGGCTAAAACTTCAAAATCTTGTGAACCTGTACTGAAATGAGTGGCGTTCTCATTATTAATTATATCAGAATCAATATTTGCAAAATCTTCATCACAAGCAATAAAGCAACTAACTAGAAGTGTCAATACTGCCAGATTTCTTAGGGCAATGTTTCTTTTTTTCATAAATGTATTTACTAATCTAAAACTTTGGTATTGTAAAATTCGGTGTAATGTTCAGCAAAGTCTTCTAAAGGGAAATACTCTAATGCAGGCTTTTTTGAAGCCGTTATATAGTCATCCAGCTCTTTAGGTAAATCTTCAGAACCTTTAATTAAAGCATCAGAATTATCTATAGCAATCTTCATGAGGTTGTTATACGTAGGGTTTGCTAAAGATGCAATCTTGCTGTCATCTAGGTTGTCAAATTTCACTTTGTCAATCATCTTTTTATCTAACGTTCCTTCAAAGCTTTGATTGTATATAGAGGTCACAATTTTACTTTCGGTAAAAAGAGGCTCATTTTTATAGAATTCTTTTAAGTACAATGGTAAAAGAGAGGCAAGCCATCCATTTACATGGATTATATCTGGAGACCAGTTAAGTTTCTTAACGGTTTCAATGACGCCTTTTGCAAAAAAGATAGCGCGTTCATCGTTATCTTCAAAAAGTTTTCCGTCTTCGTCAGTAAGTGTTGCTTTTCTTTTAAAATATTCTTCGTTGTCGATGAAATAGACTTGAATTCTTTCCTTTGGAATTGAAGCTACTTTAATAATCAACGGCATATCTAGGTCATTAATAACTAGGTTTATACCTGATAATCTAATCACTTCGTGAAGTTGGTGTCTACGTTCGTTAATATTTCCGTAACGAGGCATAAATATACGTATTTGTCCTCCTTGTTTGTTTACCATTTTGGGTGCTTCAAATGACATTGAAGAAATTTCAGTCTCTGGTAAATAGGGCACTACTTCGGATGACACATACAATATTCTCTTATCTTTCATAAAATCTGTCGTTTTTGGAATTAAAAATAAAAAACATGCAAAATTACAAAAATTTATGCAGATTGTCAGTAAAATATTAAGTTTGCAGGCTGTTAAACTTTTGTTATGGTATGAGAATTTTTAAAAATAAAACGGACTTAATTGCTTATGTTGATGTCTTAAAGTCGGAACAAAAAACATTGGGTTTTGTGCCTACTATGGGCGCATTGCATGAAGGTCATGCCTCGTTAATTATCAAAGGTTTACAACAGAATGATATGGTTGTAGTTAGTGTTTTTGTAAACCCAACACAATTTGATAATCAGGAAGATTTAGTCAAATATCCAAGAACTTTGGATAGTGATGTTAATCTATTGGCTAATATTTCAGAAGAAAAAATCATAGTTTATGCTCCATCTGTGGAGGATATTTACGGTGGTAATGTGTCATCAACTTCTTTTTTTTATGATGGATTAGAGCATGAAATGGAAGGTAAATTTAGAGATGGGCATTTTGATGGTGTTGGCACAATTGTAAAGCGACTTTTTAAAATTATAAGACCAAACCACGCATATTTTGGAGAAAAAGATTTTCAACAATTAATGATTATAAAGAAACTAGTTGAAAAACATCAAATTCCTGTAAAAGTTATTGGTTGTAAAATACACAGAGAAAAAGATGGTCTTGCGATGAGCTCTCGAAATATGAGACTAACATCTAAGTATCGAAAAGCGGCACCTTTCGTATACAAAACCTTAAAAACTGCCAAAGAAAAGTTTGGCACAAAAAGTGCTAATAAAGTCACTGAGTGGGTTAACAAGCAGTTTGCTAAGCATGATTTATTAGTATTAGAGTATTTTATTATAGCAGACATAGAGACCCTAAAAACAGTAAAACGAAAATCAAACCAAAAGTCATATAGAGCTTTTATAGCAGTATATGCAGACGATATTAGACTCATTGATAATATCGCACTAAATTAATTATCTTTGCCACATGCAAATACAAGTTGTAAAATCCAAGATTCACAGGGTAAAAGTAACAGGCGCAGACCTTAATTACATTGGTAGTATTACTATTGATGAAGATTTAATGGAAGCTGCGAACATTATTCAAGGAGAGAAAGTTCAAATCGTTAATAACGATAATGGTGAGCGTTTAGAAACCTACTGTATTCCTGGTCCACGAAATAGTGGAGAAATCACATTAAATGGTGCCGCGGCTCGCAAAGTCGCAGTTGGTGATACACTCATTTTAATTACATATGCCTTTATGGATATTGAAAATGCCAAAGTTTTTAAGCCCTCGCTGGTGTTTCCAGACGAAGTCACTAATCTTTTAAAATAAACTTTTGAAAAAAAAAACGGTTAAAGTCCTAAAAATAAGCCTCCCGTTATTACTAGGAGTAGCGTTGGTATGGTATTCTTTGTCAAAAATTTCTATTGAAGAGTTATTGGCCTATTTTAAAAACGCTGATTATACTTATATATTATTAGGTTTATTTTTTGGACTTTTGAGTCATTTATCGAGAGCTTATCGTTGGAAATTTATGATAGAACCAATGGGTTATACACTTAGGTTTCCTAATAGTATTATGGCTGTTTTTGCAACCTATTTAGTGAATTATACCATCCCAAGAGCAGGTGAAATTACGAGAGCTACCATTTTAACCAATTATGAAGGCGTGCCTTTTGAAAAAGGTTTTGGCACTATCGTTGCCGAACGTATTGCCGATATGGTTGTCATGTTAGGCATTATTGCTTTGACCTTATTTTTAGAATTTGATTTTATATATCAGTTTTTTGTGGAACGATTTGATCCGTATAAAATCATTATTGGAGCTGTCGGTCTTTTGGTAGTGGCATCAGTTTTTCTGCTATTTATAAGAAAAAGTCAATCTAAATTTGCAGTTAAAGTACGCTTGTTTGTTAGTGGGTTATTAGAAGGCGTGTTAAGTATATTTAAAATGAAACATAAATGGGCTTTCATTTTTCATACTCTATTTATTTGGGGAATGTATATCCTTATGTTTTATATCACAACATTGGCAATACCAGAAACATCAAACTTACCATTGGCGGCTATTTTGATAGGTTTTATATCAGCTAGTTTTAGTATTGCAGCAACAAATGGAGGAATCGGTTCATATCCAGTTGCGGTATATGCTGCGTTTTCAATATTTGCTATTGCTAAGGAACCTAGCATTGCTTTTGGCTGGATTATGTGGTCTTCTCAAACCCTAATGGTTATTGTTTTGGGAGGTTTATCTTTAATTTATTTGCCAATTTATAATAGAACTAAATAATTTTTTACCTTGCCCCTATTAATAAACCTAGTTGATTATGAATAAAATGTTCTTATGTATACTCTGTGCTGTTTTTTGCCAAATCGCAACATCACAGGTCATTTACGAAACGATTGAATCGTCAAAAATAGGAGACTCCAGAGATATTAAAATTCAATTGCCAAGAAATTATGATCCAGAAGGTGATGTCCTATATCCACTTGTTATAGTCTTGGATGGAGATTATTTATTCGAACCTATAGTTGGTAATACAGATTACCACTCATATTGGGGTGATATGCCGAAATCTATTGTTGTGGGTATTAACCAAGCAAAGCATAGAGATTTAGATTTGTCTTATAGCGATGAATCCTATTTTCCTTCAGATGAAGGTGGTGCTCAGTTTTTTGAGTTTATAAGTATGGAGCTTATACCATACATCAATGATAACTATTTAACTTCAAATTTTAGAATTGTAGTGGGTCACGATCAAAGTGCTAACTTTATTAATTATTATCTGTTTAAAGATAAACCATTATTTAGGGGTTATATCGCTTTTAGTCCTGATTTGTCTCCAGAAATGGCTCTACGTCTAGAAAAAAAACTATCAACGACTACCGAAGACACATTTTATTATTTAGCAACAGCAGATAATGATGTAAAAAGTCTAAGAGAAGAGATTTTAATATTGAATACAGGATTAAGTGTGTTAGAAAACACAAAATTGCATTACAGGTTTGATGATTTTGAAGAAGCAGATCATTACTCCCTTGTTGGTTTGGGAATTCCTAAGGCAATAAATGAAATTTTCGGCTTATTTAAGCCCATCACAAAAAAGGAGTACAAAGAAAAGTTGCTTCCTTATGAAGGGAGTTCATACGACTACCTTATGAAGAAATACGAAGACATCGAGTTTTTCTATGGATTTGAAAAGAAGATAGTTGAAAACGATCTCAGAGCCATATTAGCAGCAGCAAACAAAAAGAATGATGTTGAATCACTTAAGAATTTATCAAAATTAGCAAGAAAAGAATATCCAGAGTCTATGATAAGCGCTTATTATGTAGGACAGTATTATGAGATGGAAGGTAATATGAAAAAAGCACTTCAAAATTACCAATCAGGTTTATTGTTAGAAGAATCAGAGTTTATAACAAAAGATATTCTTTTAGATAAAATTTATGAGATTCAAGACCAGAATTAGTCAAGCAATAATAGCCTAACTAACTGTTTGTCATGTAATAAAATCTATTCCACATACTACTTTTAAAATGTAATCTTGGTGATGCTACCACCTTTAAAACATTTCATTTAGACTAAAATTATGCATTTCATCGAATAAATTAGCGGTTTAACTTATTTTAGGATATCTTTACTATCCCAAAAAAACCTACTTAAGATGAAAAAACTCCTACTTTTTATCATCTCATCATTATGCTGTGCAACTATATTTGCTCAAGTAAAATATGAGACTTATGAATCCAAATATTTAAATTCTACTAGAGAGTTTAAAATTAAACTTCCAGATAATTACGATCCTGAATCAGAATTAAAACACCCAGTAATTATTGTATTCGATGGAGAATATCTATTTGAACCTGTTGGAGGTCAAGTAAGTTTTCAAACACATTTTGATGAAATGCCAGAGTCCATAATAGTCGGTGTTATTCAAGGTAAAGAACGTTTTTACGACAGCTATTTTGATGAAGTAACGGGTTTACCGCTAGAGACTGGTGACCGTTTTTATAAGTTTATTAATCAAGAGTTAATCCCTTATTTAGATTTGAATTACAATACTAGTAAGTTTAAAATAGCTGTGGGTCATAATGTCATGGCGAATTTTATCAATTCATTTTTATTTAATGAAAAACCGATTTTTCAAGCCTATATTAATTTAAGTCCCGATTTTAAAGGCACTATGAGTGACAATGTAGCAGCTAGATTGGAGTGGCTAAAAGATGATGTTTTTTATTATATGGCAACGTCTGATAAGGATATAACACGTATTCGAAATAATGTAAGAAAGACAAATGAAAACTTAAAAAACATTGATAATCAGGAGCTCACCTATTATTTTGATGAATTCAAAGGAGATTCACACTACCAATTAGTAACAGGAGCATTGTCTAAAGCGATGGGTAGAATTTTTGAATTATACAAACCTATATCTGAAAAGGAAATCAATGAAAAAGTATTTCCTTATGAAGGCACGCTTGACGACTATATCATTGAGAGATATAAACGTATTGGTGACCTATTTGGAATTGACAAACCTATATCTGAAAAAGAACTTCAACAACTCATAACGGTAGCTGAAGAACGGGAAGATTTAGAGTCGATTTATAAAATTGGAAAACTTTCCAATAAAATCAATCCAGACTCCTCTTTTGGGAACTTTTACATGGCTCAATATGCCGAAAAGAAAGGAAAGACTAAAAAAGCTGTTAAGTTGTATGAATCTGCTTTAACTTTAAAAGACATGGCTCATATTGATAGAGAATTTATCATGTTGCATGTTGAAAGTTTAAAGTTTGTTGAAGATGATACTCAAACCGAAACTGAAGAGGAAGATGAAAAAGAAAACTAAATTAAGTATCTATTCTACGGACTATTTTTTTGAATGGTTGTACCTCAAAATCAAAGCCGTTAGATTTTCAAGTATACAGTCAAAATTAATGGCGTTTAAAATTCTATCTGTAATAAGTTGGTTTAAAGATATCAATTAAAATATCTTAATTTAGCTGAAATTTTAATTCAATAAATTCTGTTTCGACAGAACGTGAATATGGCTAAATTAAAAACAACATTCTTTTGTCAAAACTGTGGCTCACAATATGCTAAATGGCAAGGACAATGTACAGCGTGTAAAGAATGGAATACCATTACAGAGGAGCTGATTCAAAAACCTGAAAAAAGTACCTGGAAATCACCCTCAAACGTTTCAAAACGAGTCTCAAAACCATTAAGGATAAATGAGATAGACGCCTCAAAAGAAGCGAGATTAAATACGATGGATGACGAGTTTAATCGTGTTCTTGGAGGAGGATTAGTTCCAGGGTCATTAACGTTATTAGGAGGAGAACCAGGCATAGGGAAAAGCACACTTTTACTTCAAATTTCATTAAAATTACCTTATAAAACGTTATATGTTTCAGGAGAGGAAAGTCAGAAACAAATAAAAATGCGTGCCGAACGTATCAATCCAAACACCAACAATTGTTACATACTTACCGAAACCAAAACTCAAAATATATTCAAACAAATTGAGGATTTAGAACCAGATATTGTGGTTATTGATTCTATTCAAACTCTGCATAGCGATTATATTGAGTCGTCTTCAGGGAGTATTTCTCAAGTGAAAGAATGTACAACGGAACTTATAAAGTTTGCTAAAGAAACAGCAACACCAGTCATTTTAATTGGCCATATTACTAAAGATGGAAATATCGCTGGGCCAAAAATTTTGGAGCATATGGTGGATACGGTTTTACAATTTGAAGGCGATCGTAATCATGTGTTTAGAATTTTAAGAGCAAATAAAAACCGATTTGGTTCTACCAACGAACTAGGGATTTACGAAATGCAAGGCTCTGGATTGAGAGAAGTCTCTAATCCATCCGAAATTTTAATTTCCCAGAAGGACGAAGAATTATCGGGAAATGCAGTTGCAGCAACACTTGAAGGTATGAGGCCCTTAATGATTGAAGTGCAAGCACTAGTAAGCACTGCAGTTTATGGAACACCACAAAGAAGTGCAACCGGTTTTAATGCAAAGCGATTAAATATGCTGCTTGCAGTTTTAGAAAAACGAGCAGGATTTCGATTAGGAGCTAAAGATGTGTTTTTAAATATTACAGGTGGTATTACTGTAGATGATCCAGCTATAGATCTCGCAGTTGTAGCAGCAATTTTATCTTCTAATGAAGACGAAGCACTGCAAAAAGATTTCTGTTTTGCTGCTGAGGTTGGTTTATCTGGTGAAATTAGACCCGTTCAACGTGTGGAGCAGCGTATTTTGGAAGCCGAAAAATTAGGGTTTTCTACCATTTTTGTCTCTAAATACAATAAAATTTCGCTCAAAAACACAGGGATTAAAATTCAACTGATTTCAAAAATTGAAGATTTGGTTAGTTTTATAGTATGAAAACCTTATATAAAGCCCGTAATTAAACGTTGTTTTTAGCATTTCATATTTCGTAATTTACGCTTTATCTGATTTCTCAAACATTTTATCTAATAACCTTTGATGAGGCTGCGTCCTGTATGCTACAAATCCTTACTATTGTATTGAATTTAAGGTGAATTAAAGTTATTTAATTGCCATATTCAAAAGTATGCCCCCTCTAATAAAAATCTATCGGACTTAATAATTAGTCTAAAAACTTATTAACCTGTTTGCTATGAAGTTAAAACTACGCTTTACTGTATTTATTTTACTACTGCTGTCAGTACAGCAATTTTCTTTTGCTCAAGATACTGATGGTGATACTGTAGTGGATACTATTGATGAAGATGATGATAACGATGGCATATTAGATATTTTTGAAAAAGGAAATGCCACAGTAACTACTAATACCTGCGGTTCTCAAACTGATTTTGATTTTAGTACTCAGCCTCCTATTGAAGAAGTAGGGGACGGAAACCCGAATCTTCCGTATCTTGTTGGAGATGTCTCACGATTTACTAATGTTGGGCCAGGAATTGACGCCTTAGTAACAGTCGTTGACTTAGTAAGCGCTACTTGTCCTCTTTTGGATGATTATTCGTCTCAACAAGAATATCTTAAGCCAGGTGTCAGGTCTGGGAATTTGCTTGCAGGACAAGAGGGTTACGGTGAGTTTAGTGTTCAATTTGTGATAGCAGGAACTTCTGTGCCTATCGTGGTTTCAGAAGTCTTTTTGAATCTTAATGATGTTGATGGTGATAATAATAAATATGAACGCGTTAAAATACCAATACCTTACAGCTACGTTTTAGAAAGTCCATCAAATGTTACTGTCACGCAAGAAGATGAGTTCTTGGTGGCGACTTCAGGTAACGTGAATTTTGGAGGAACCTCAAACGGGAATCCGGTTATTAATCTTAAAGCTCGTTATTTTGATTTATCTGAACTTACCTTTCGATTGGGTATTTTGGCTAATACCAATATAAACAATGTGGTTAGATATTTTAGTTTGCAGTTTGAATGTGTTACTAATTTTGTGAATCCAGTAGTGACTTTTACAGATGCTGATGGTGATGGGATTTCAAACCATTTAGATATCGATAGTGATAACGATGGTATTCCAGATAACGTAGAGGCACAAACCACAATTGGTTATTTACCACCTTCAGGAAGTGTTAACGCAGCAGGAATTTATACAAATTACCCAAGTGGAGGGTTTTCAGCTGTCGATACTGACGGTGATGGTAAGCTTGACTTTCTAGATGAGGATTCTGATAACGATGGCTCACTAGATATTGCCGAAAACGGAATGGCAAATGCACTTTTAGGAAATGATGCAGATGTTGATGGCTTAGATGATGCTTTTGAAACTAACGGAATAAACGATGCTACATTTGATGTCAATGAAGATATTGACAATCCTTCAAACCTCGCTATTTTGCCAGACACAGATACTGATTTAGGCTCTGGAGGCGATTTGGACTACCGCGATTTATTTGATGTAGTTCAACCAACTTCAGCCTCATTAAGTTTTGATGGCGTTGATGATTATTTATCAACAAACGGATTTCTTGAAGGTTTAAACCAAGTCACACTTATGGCTTGGGTGAAAATTGATCCGGCAAATTCTAGTCAAGTTACTGTTTTTGGGCAAGGTGAAGCGAGTCGATTAGTTATTAAAAACGGAGACTTGTTTGGATTTGCTGTAAGAACTCCTTTAGGAAATTTAACGGTAGATGCAACAGCAATTATAAACAACAATGAGTGGCATCACGTTACAGGATCATTTTCTAACCTCACTGGTACTGCTCAATTGTACATTGATGGAGAACTCGTTGCTACGAATACAAATGTAAATCAAATAGGAGAGGTTTTAGAAGATGCTGTCGCATCCAATGGTAATTTTGAAGTAGGAAGAAAATCAACAACAAATTCAAATAAAGAATATTTTATTGGAGAGATAGATGAAGTGCGAGCTTTTAGTGAAGCATTGACCCAAGATCAAATTCAGCGATTAGTCTATCAAGAAATTGAACTGAATTCTAATAATGTTAGGGGAACTGTAATCGCAAAAGATATCGTTGATATCGCAACATCAAATCCGATAGTATGGGCAAATCTTTTAGGATACTACCCAATGACTAATATCAACAACAACACTACTAGTGATTTTTCTCAATACACTAGAACTTTAAGATTAAATAATATAACTGCAATTCAACAACAAACAGCTCCAATGCCATTTGAAACTATTTCTGATGATGACTGGAGCGCAGAAGCCACATGGCTGCATGGTGATGTTTGGGATATTGAGGATGCAACAACAAATAAAGATTGGAGTATCGTACACATTAAAAATGATGTCACCTCCTCAAATTCGCATACTAATTTGGGATTATTCATTGATACCAATAAAACGTTTACAGTTACTGGAGAGCAAAAGGTTGACAACAGTTGGTATTTTGAACTTAATGGTACATTAGACCTTGCAGACGATTCGCAATTAGTGCAAGGAGAACATAGTGATTTGGTAACTTCAGCAAGCGGTAAATTACTGAGACGACAAGAAGGAAATTCAAGTGTGTACTGGTATAATTATTGGGCATCTCCAGTAGGAGCTTTATCTGCGACAACGCTGTCAAATAACAATACAAATTCAAATAATTCAAATAACTCAAACTTTGAGCTTAGTATGCTTAAAAAAGGAGATGGAAGCGCTGTTCAATTTACCAATGCCAATGATGAGGTTGGAAAAGTAAGTACACGTTGGTTATATACGTATCAAAATGGTGTTACATATTTGGACTATGTTTCTATTAACACAAATACAGCGTTACAACCAGGAATGGGGTATACTCAAAAAGGAACAGGAGCAGCTGGGACAGAACAGCAATACATTTTTGAAGGAAAACCTAATAACGGAACCATAGCAATTGGTGTTACAGATACAGGCGGAAACGGATCAGTTCCAGCAGTATCTAGAACCGATTATTTGTTTGGAAACCCTTACGCTTCTGCAATAGATATTCACGCATTTATTGACGATAATGTAGGTGTTCTAGGTGGTGGAGGTTCAATTCAACTATGGCAACAGTGGAGTGGAAACTCTCATTTTTTAAACGATTATAATGGAGGGTATGCTGTAGTAAACAAAACAGGTTCTGTACGAGCATCACAATTCGTTGGTCTCGAAGGTGGCAGCAGTGGTACTGAAGATGGTACAAAACTACCAACACGATATTTGCCGGTAGGACAAGGTTTCGTTGCTGAAATTGCAGTTAACGGAACAATAGTTTTCAAAAACAGTCAAAGAGTTTTTGTAAAAGAATCGGATGCCGATGGCACTTCAGATGTCGGTTCGACGTTTTTAAGAGCAAACGTCTCTGATCAGACCGTTTCAATTTCTGAGGGAAGTACCGAAGAAGATACTGTGATGCAGAAAATAAGACTGGAGTTTAATTCCGTGAACGGCCCAGCGACAAGACGAGAACTGTTATTAGGATTTAGTAATTTTACAACAGATGCTTATGATTATGGTTATGAGGCTGTAGGTTCAGATGAAACCATTGATGACCTTCACCTTATTTTAGATGATGAATTAATGCTCATTCAAACCTATAGTCCAATTACAGATGATAAGAGTGTACCACTAGCTTTAAAAGCTTCTGGAAGTTACAATTACACGATTAAAATAACGCAGTTAGAACACGTTCAAGAAGATCAGCCTATATATTTAAAAGACAACTTAACAGGTGCGTATTTTGATTTAAAAAGTGAAGAGGCTTATGAGTTCTCTTCTCAAAGTGGCTCTTTTATTAATCGTTTTGAAATCGTTTTTAGAACAGAAGATGCTTTATCAACTGAAGAATCTGATTACGAGTACAACTTGATTTATTTCAATAATAGCAACAATAAACTTTTTGTAAAGGGGCTTCAAACCGATGCAAAACAACTTATTGTTATTAATATATTAGGTCAAACTGTACAAGAATTTAAAGATTTAAATCCACAAAATTTAGAAAACGGATTACAAATCTCAAACCTAAGTTCAGGAACCTACGTGGTGTATCTTAAAACTGAAGGTAGCATCAAAACCAAGAAGATTATTATTAATTAAGAGTTAATTACTTCTTTAGTTTATTTAATAGTCTTGCTAATGAGAGTTTTTCTTTCTATTGCTTTTTTTCTAATCACTCAATTTTCTTTTACTTCCGAATATAAAACTGATGATTCTATATTTATTGATAGCTATGAAGAAGCTACCATTCATTTTAATGATGGCACTTCAATAAGAGGTTATGGTAAAATCACAATTAATTCTTCTGTTAAATTCAAAATCTCCGAAGATAGTAAAGCAAATATTTGGACAGAATTAATGGTTAAGGGTATAACGTTACATCGTCAGGATGTTGATATTGAATTTTTGTATGTCCATGTAAAAAATAGTTCCTTGATTAAGCTTTTGGAAGTAATTGAATTGGGAGAAATATCAATTTTTGTTGAAGTGAATTCATACTTAGTAGAAACAGGAGGCCAATTTAATAATACACCAGGATTTGTAAATATGCCATCCTATTATGAGGACTTATCGTATCAGTTTTTCTTGAAAAAAGAAAGCGAAAAAGAAGCTATTAAACTTTTTGGGATATTTAATTTTAAAAAGCACGCTATAGCATTTTTTGAAGATTGCCCTCAAATAGTCGATAGAAACAAAAACAGAAAATATAACAGAGGAGATATTATTGAAATGGTGCATTATTACAACGATTATTGTGCAGCATGAGAAAAAATCGAAGATTGAATATTATCGTATTTGATGCTCTTCTAGGAGTTTAAGTGACTTTTTAGCAATTTATGTGTCCTAATAATTGAAAACTAATTCCTCACGTTTCCAATGAAAAACACAAAAAGAGTCTTATCCTTAGTTGCATTGCTTATCCTATTTAAGATCATCTTTTTTTAGTTAATTTTTATTGTGAATAGTACTGATAGTTCAGTAATCCCAATCCGCGAGATTCTGTTGTTAATCCTGCTTTCTCTTTTTTGCCCAGAACACCTTATAATTTTCCCAAAAATCCTTATTTTCGCGACTCGACAAGCATATTGATATCATGAGCACAAAATTCCCTGAATATAAAGGACTTGACTTACCAAAAGTAGCCGAAGACATCCTCAGCTATTGGCAAGAAAATGACATTTTTGAAAAGAGTATTTCAACAAGAGAAGGCAATGAGCCTTTTGTTTTTTTTGAAGGACCTCCCTCTGCAAACGGACTTCCAGGAGTACACCATGTTTTAGCAAGAGCTATAAAAGATATATTTCCACGTTACAAAACCATGAAAGGGTTTCAAGTAAAGCGCAAAGCCGGCTGGGATACCCATGGTTTACCTATTGAACTTGGCGTAGAAAAAGAACTTGGAATTACTAAAGAAGATATTGGTAAAACTATTTCAGTAGAAGATTACAACGCAGCTTGTCGTAAAGCCGTCATGCGTTATACTGATGTTTGGAATGACCTCACACAAAAAATGGGATATTGGGTAAATATGGATGATCCATACATTACCTACGATCCAAAATACATGGAAAGTGTTTGGTGGTTACTCAAAGAGATTTACACCAAAAAGTTAATGTATAAAGGCTACACGATTCAGCCTTATTCTCCAAAAGCAGGTACTGGTTTAAGTTCGCACGAGCTCAATCAACCTGGAACATATCAAGATGTAACCGATACAACTGTGGTAGCTCAGTTTAAAGCCAACGCAGATTCGCTTCCCGATTTTTTACAAGACGAAGGTGATATTTTCTTCTTGGCATGGACGACAACACCTTGGACGCTTCCAAGTAATACAGCCTTGACTGTTGGTCCAAAGATTGAATATGTTTTGGTAGAAACCTATAACCAATATACATTCCAACCTATGAATGTTGTTTTGGCTAAAAAACTAGTGAACTATCAATTCTCCGGAAAGTTTAATTTGGTAGAAGAAAAGTCTGATTTATTAGCCTATAAGTCGGGAGATAAAAAAATCCCGTATTACGTTGTTAAAGAATTTGTAGGTAAAGATTTAGTCGGTATCACATACGAACAAATATTGCCATATGTGCTGCCAAACGATAATCCGCAGGATGCTTTTAGAATTATTTCAGGAGATTTCGTGACTACCGAAGACGGTACAGGAATCGTTCATACTGCGCCAACATTTGGAGCAGATGATGCTTTAGTTGCAAAACAAGCAACACCAGAAATTCCACCACTTCTAGTAAAAGATGAGAATGGTAACTTAGTGCCCTTAGTCGATTTGCAAGGTCGTTTCAGACCAGAAGTTGGAGAATTTGCGGGCAAGTATGTGAAAAACGAATATTATAATGATGGTGAAGCACCAGAAAAATCAATAGATGTAGAACTTGCCATCAAGTTAAAAACAGAAAATAAAGCCTTTAAGGTTGAAAAGTACAAACACAGTTATCCAAATTGCTGGCGTACTGATAAACCTATTTTATATTACCCATTAGATTCGTGGTTTATCAAAATAACTGATGTTAAAGATAGAATGCACGAGCTCAATAAAACCATTAACTGGAAACCAGAATCTACGGGTACTGGTCGCTTCGGAAATTGGCTTGCTAATGCAAACGATTGGAATTTGTCACGATCTAGATATTGGGGAATTCCCCTACCTATATGGAGAACCGAAGATGGTAAAGAAGAAATTTGTATTGGTTCTGTAGGAGAACTCAAGTCAGAAATGGCAAAAGCTGTTCAAGCTGGAGTACTTTCAAAAGATATTTTTGAAGATTTTGAAGTTGGTAATAATTCCGAGGAGAATTATGCTAAAATAGATTTACATAAAAATATTGTTGACGAGATTGTTTTGGTCTCACCAAGCGGACAACCAATGCAGCGTGAAAGTGATTTGATTGATGTCTGGTTTGATTCGGGTTCTATGCCATACGCACAATGGCATTATCCGTTTGAAAATAAAGAACTGATTGATGATCATAAATCATTTCCTGCCGATTTTATTGCTGAAGGTGTTGATCAAACTCGTGGATGGTTCTATACGCTTCATGCCATTGGAACCATGGTTTTTGATTCGGTAGCCTATAAAAACGTTGTATCTAATGGATTGGTGCTAGACAAAAACGGACAAAAAATGTCCAAGCGTCTAGGGAATGCGACAGATCCATTTACAACTTTGGATACCTATGGTGCCGATGCCACACGTTGGTATATGATTATGAATGCCAATCCTTGGGATAACTTAAAATTTGATTTAGAAGGTATCGAAGAGGTGAAACGTAAGTTCTTCGGAACATTATATAACACCTATTCATTCTTTACATTATATACTAATTTGGATAAATTCACCTATGCTGAAGCGGATATTCCTTTAGCAGAACGACCAGAAATTGACCGTTGGATTTTATCTGAATTACATACACTGATTCAGAAAGTAGATGATTATTACGCTGAATATGAACCAACCAAAGCAGCAAGAGCGATTTCAGGATTTACACAAGATTATCTAAGTAACTGGTATGTGCGATTAAGTAGAAGACGTTTTTGGAAAGGCGATTATCAAACCGATAAAATTTCGGCATATCAAACCCTATATACCTGTATGGAAACCATTGCAAAGTTAGGAGCACCAATTGCACCGTTCTTTATGGATCAATTGTATATGGACTTAAATTCGGTATCGAAAAAAGAATCTTTTGAAAGTGTGCACTTAGCAGATTTTCCAAAATATGATGCTTCTTATATTGACAAGAGTTTAGAACGTAAAATGGAAAGCGCGCAAACAATTTCATCATTAGTATTATCGCTAAGAGCTAAAGAGAAAATTAAAGTGCGACAACCGTTGCAAAAAATCATGATCCCTATTGATTCAAAAGAACAAAAAGATGAGATTTTAGCAGTTGCAGAATTAATAAAGTCAGAGGTAAATGTCAAATCTGTTGAGGTTTTAGAAGATGCTTCAGATATATTGGTCAAGCAAATAAAACCAAATTTTAAAGTTTTAGGACCTCGTTTTGGGCAAGATATGAAAGCTGTAGCTCAGGCAATTAACAGTTTTACTGCTGCTGACATTAAAAAAATCGAGCTAAATGGAGTTTTAGACGTTGAAGTTAATGGAAAAAGTATTAATTTAGAAGCATCAGATGTTGAGATAACTTCAAAAGATATTGAAGGTTGGCTCGTTGCAAGTTCAGGAGCATTAACAGTAGCATTAGATGTAACTTTAACAGACGATTTAAAGAAAGAAGGTATTGCGAGAGAATTGGTAAACCGAATTCAAAATTTACGTAAAGAGTCTGGCTTTGAATTGACCGATAGAATTAGTGTTCAGTTTCAAAAGGATGAACATATCGAAAATGCAATAGAGACTAATTTAGAGTATATAAAGACAGAAACTTTAACGAATAAATTAGATATTGTAGAAAATTTGATTGATGGTATAGAAATTGCTTTTGATGAGATAAATACTAAATTATTTATTAAAAAAATATAAAAAAATTATGGGAGATAACACGATAAGATTTCCAGACAAAGACTTAAATGAGTTCAAACAACTTATTCAAGACAAAATAGAAAAAGCACAACACGATTTAGAATTGATAAAAAGTGCTTATATGAATGATCACGATAATGGTACAGATGATACTTCACCAACCTTTAAGGCATTTGACGAAGGTAGTGCTGTGATGAGTAAAGAGTCTAACTCGCAATTAGCGATTAGACAAGAAAAATTTATTCGTGATCTCAAAAACGCTTTGATTCGTATTGAAAATAAAACGTATGGTGTTTGTAGAGTTACAGGAAAACTCATCAATAAAAAACGCTTAGAGCTTGTGCCTCATGCCACCTTAAGTATTGAAGCTAAAAACATGCAAAAGTAAAATTTTTTCATAGGCCGAGTGTTTTTGCGTTGAACGTAAAAGTGACGAGCAAAACTAAAAAAAGGAATCTTACATAAAAACAAACGTCTCATTTGAGGCGTTTTTTTGTTTCCAGTAAATCATGGTTTTAAATTTATATTTGCATTATTAACCCTATTTTTGTGTGCCATATAAATAATGAATGTCACCTTGAACTTAGCCGAAAGGTTTCTTGTTCAAACTAAATAAATTTCCATTTTCATGGGAAATACTATGTCTTTAAAAAAAGCTACAATTTTAATTATTCTCATTTTACTTGCTGACCAAATAAGTAAGTTTTACATTAAAACCCATTTTGCGTTAAATGATAAGAACGTCGTTTTTGATTGGTTTTATATCGTTTTTGTTGAAAATGAAGGCATGGCTTGGGGAACAAAAATTAGTGATTTTGTATCCTTTATATCCGATAGAACAGCGAAAGTATGTTTAACCGTTTTTAGAGTTTTAGCTGTTTTCGGAATAGGCTATTGGTTAAAAAATTCAATAGACAAGAAAAGTTCTAGAACACTAATCTTTGCCATCTCACTTATTCTTGCAGGTGCTTTAGGTAATATTATAGATTCTGTGTTCTACGGGATTATCTTTGATTCAAGTTCTGGGCAAGTCGCTACATTTTTACCCGAACAAGGTTATGATTCCTTATTTCACGGTAAAGTTGTAGATATGCTACACTTTCCAATGTGGAATGGTGTATTGCCAAATTGGATTCCTTTCTATGGTGGAGAATATTTCACCTTTTTTGACCCTGTGTTTAATATTGCTGATATGGCAATAAGTACAGGAATTGGTATTTTGATTTTCTTTAATAATCGTGCTTTTGGTAACGATAAAAAAGATATCGAAACCCAAACACTTGAAAATTAAAATTGATATACCTTATTTGGAGTGACACAATAATCCAACTGAATGTCATGATCAAGAATATCAGTAATCTGCTCAGCGCTTTCAAAAAATGAAAGTCCGATTTTTATAGTTTCTGGTTTGCATTTGGCTAAGAACTTATCATAAAACCCTTTTCCGTAACCTACGCGGTTTCCTGAGGAATCAAAGGCTAACAAAGGAATAAATACCACATCTATTTGCGCTTCGGAAATAGGAATTCCAGAAACGGGTTCAGGAATATGCCATTTGTTTATTTTGATTCTAGTGCTGTCCGTAAGCAAATAATGAGCCATGTCTAAAGTTGAAAAGTCACTTTTAGAAATAACGATGTGCTTATCTTTTCCGGAGAGAATATTTAAGATATAATCGGTATTGACTTCATTTTTTTCGGTAATTGATAAGAAGAGATGATAAAACTCATGTTTCCATATGGGTAAGGTGAGTAGCTGATTTGCTATGGTCAGACTTAAAGCTTCAACTTGTGCTACTGAGAGATTATTACGAAGTAGTGTATGAGCTTTTCTCAATTCGGTTTTAGTCATTTTTTATAGCAGTTGAAATATGAAAAATCGCATCACCTTGATAGATGATAGGAGACTCATTTACATTAAAAATATAGCCTGCATTTGGTGCCTTTACAAAATGATTAAAACTCCCATATGGATCTGTAATGTTTCCTAACACATCATTTTTTTCTACATATGTATTTATAGCTACTGTCGCTTTAAACATTCCAGAAAATTTAGCCCTTAGCCATTTGCTCTCCTTAATAATTACTGTATTTGCTTTAGGTTTTGAAACTTTAAATTTAGAGCTGAGCATTCCTAAATGATTTAAAATACGTTTCACGCCATTAACACCCGTATTTGTAATTGTTGGATGAATATTAAATGATTTTCCACCCTCAAATAGAAGAATAGGAACCCCTAATTTATGGCAGGAGTTTCTGAAGGATTGATTAACATTTTTTGAATAATAAATAAATGGTGCGCCAAAAATGTCTGCCAGTTCTTTAAGTCGAGGTTCATCTTTTATGATGCGTATTTGTGCAGCATTAAATCGATCGGCTCCACCAGTGTGAAAATCCATTACAAAATCAACATGAGGAATAATCTCTTTTATCACAAAATGGGCTACTCTGCTCGCTAGTGAGCCATTTGCACTTCCTGGAAAAACACGATTAAGATCTCTTCCGTCAGGAAATAAACGATCCATATTTAAGAAGCCAAAAACATTGACAACAGGAACACATATAATCGTTCCTTTTTTAGGTTTATTAATCCCTTTTGCAATAATTTGTCTAACGATTTCAACACCATTAATTTCATCGCCATGAATACCTGCTGTA
>Ga0316189_10001359_pt1 | contig 24440 bp, 17 predicted proteins | sample LowCovwburrow_MG_FD_204930 | JGI IMG/M metagenome (GOLD analysis project Ga0316189, IMG submission 204930) | Coastal sediment microbial communities from Maine, United States - Lowes Cove worm burrow | ecosystem: Environmental > Aquatic > Marine > Coastal > Sediment | place: USA: Maine... | reverse complement strand
GGGCGACGGGGGGGACGCAGCGGGGGGACCCGTGCCTCGCGCGGAGACACGCGTATCCTGTCTCTTCAAGCACCTCAGCGAACCCCGTGGCGAGCACGTGGCATGGGAGGACCCGCGTCGCGAGGGATCCTCCTCGTCGCCCCTCGCCCGCCCGCCCACAGCGCCCAAGCTCCGCCCCTTGCGATCACGAGGTGAGCGCTCACCTTCGGAGACACGGTCGAAGCGCGAAAAGTCGTGTCATCGGTGCTTCTACGCGGAGCTGTGAGGGAGCTTCAGCTCAGCGCTTATTTCAGGGCTAGAGCGCCCTCGACGCGAAGCGCGAAGACGCGAGCGGCGACGGACTGGCTCTAGTCAGCTCGGAGAGGTGTCCCAATGCGCAGCGATCGCTGCGCAGAGCGGCGATGAGGACGCTGTTGAGCAGACTGAGGGCGTGCTAGATCCGAACCATGATCGTTCGACGGACCGCCCTGAACCTCGCTTGTCTTCCCCTCGTGCTCCTCGTCGCCTGCACCGGTGATGACAGTGCGACCTCGGAGAGCGCCACTGACACAGCATCGAGCGTGACAGCGACGACCTCGTCGACGACGACGACAGCGACAGCGACGGCGACGGCGACGGCGACAGCGACGACAACGGCGAGCGGGACCGCGACCGAGGGGACGAGCACGACGACGAGCCCGACCACCGGCGAGACCGATCCGACGACGACCACCACCACGGGCGTCTCGGCGACGGACACGACGACGGACACGACGACGGACACGACGACGGGCACGACCACAGACGGGACGACGACGGGCACGACCGGCGGAGAGTGCCTCGAGGGGACGATCCTCTGCGACGGCAACGTCGCCCAGACCTGCGACGGCATGGGCGGGTTCTCCAACGAGGAGGAGTGCGGCGATCAGGTCTGCGCCGAGGGGCTCGGCTGTGTGCTCTGCATCCCCGGCGAGGGGGCCTGTGACGGCGAGATGGCCAAGTACTGCAACGACGAGGGCGACGGCTACGTCGAGGATGAGTGCGATCCCCTCCAGGGCCTCTCGTGCAGCGATGATCTCGGCCAGTGTGTCGGCTCCTGCTCCAAGCAGGCGCTCGGGCTGAGCTACATCGGCTGCGACTACTACCCGACCGTCCTGCCGCAGCACGACTCCTACAACAACTCGCCGAAGGACGACTTCGCGATCGCGGTCTCCAACACCACCGGCCAGGTGGCGACGGTCACGGTGACCCGCGGGGGTAACACTGTGGCGAATGACACGGTCGCCGCGAACTCGGTGAAGGCGATCAAGCTGCCGTGGGTCAATGAGACCTCGAAGGGCACTGGCCCCTCCAAGGTCTCCGCGGGCGCGGCCTATCGCCTGCGCAGCGATCAGCCGGTCACGGCCTATCAGTACAACCCGATCGCCTCGACGACGACCAACGACGCCTCGCTCCTGCTCCCGGTCAACGCCTGGACCGGCAACTACATGGTCGCCGCCTGGAAACACGCGAGCTACCCCGGCTTCTACGCGGTCGTCGCCAGCCAGGACGGGACGACGGTCACCCTCAAGCCCTCGACCACCGGCGGCAGCGTCCAGGCCGGCGGCGGGGTCCAGGCCAACGGCACCGGTCAGGCGACCCTCAACGCCGGCGATGTGCTCGTGGTCCAATCCTCCGCAGGGGACGTGACCGGCAGCATCGTCGAGGCGGACAAGCCGGTCCAGGCCTTCGGCGGGCACAAGTGCACCCAGGTCCCGCCCGGCGCCTGTGATCACCTAGAGGAGGCGATCCTGCCGATCGAGGCCCTCGCCAAGGAGTACTTGGTGGTGCCCACCGCCCAGTACCCGAACGCCAACCTCGACAAGCCGCAGGTGATCAAGATCGTCGCCGCCGAGGACGATACAACCCTGACCTTTGAGCCGCCTCAGGGGGTACTCACGGAGCTCTCCAACGCCGGCGACTTCGTCGAGATCCCGGCGACCACCGCCCACTTCAAGGTCTCCGCCGACAAGAAGATCCTGGTCGCCCAGTTCATGGTCGGACAGAGCGGCAACACTGGCGAGTCGGACCCCGCGTTCGTCCAGGCGATCCCGACCGATCAGTTCCGGACCAGCTACCTCTTCCACGCGCCGCCGAGCTGGACCGCCAACTACGTCGATATCATCGCCCCTGACGGCGCCGCCGCGGAGGTCGACGGGATGGCCGTCGGCGGCTTCAAGCCGATCGGCAACTCAGGCTTCTCGATCGCCCATGTCCCGCTCGACAATGGCGGCGACGGCAACCACTCCGTCAGCGCCGACGAGAAGGTCGGGATCAGCGTGTACGGGGTGCAAAGCTACGGCTCCTACTGGTACCCCGGGGGGACTGATCTGGTGGTCATTCCGCAGTGATTGATCTGTAGTTCAGAGCGCAGCAGGCCCCCTCTGTGGGGGCGTTCGGCGCGCTACGCGGGCGGAGATGTTCATTGCCCGTACATCGATCGGTGTCTCTGTGCTCTCGCTCCTCCTTGGGGGCACGGCCTCCGAAAAGCGGAGAGGCCCGCTCGCCTCGGCGCGAGCGGGCCTCTTTCAATTCGAGGTTATGTAGATAAGAGTTAGGTTAGGCCAAGCTAAGTATACGTAGAGAAGGCCAGGGTAGGTTAAGGCAGGCTAAGCTACGGTCGTCGGGGGCCAGAGGCCGGTCCTGGGTTGGTTCGGTGACCGGCCTCTGGCACGCCCTCGGCTAGTCGAGGGCGCCGAGGATCTCGGCGACCTCTTCCAGGTCAGGATCGGTCGGGAGGAGCTTCTGGGCGGCCGCGATGCGGGCGAGCGCCTCGGCCTTGGCGGCCGTGGGATCGGTGTTGGACTTGACCGCCTTGAGCGCGTCGACGTAGGCGTAGATCGCCGCGCCCTTGCGGACCATCGGGCTCTCGACCCCGAGGAGCTCGCCGAAGGTGACGACCGCCTGGACCTCCTTGACCTCGAAGGTGATCGCGTCCTTGAAGCGAGCGGTGACCGTGATCTGCGTGTCATCCTCGACGAGATCCGGGGCGCAGGTGGCGATCGTCTGATGGAAGACCATCGCGTCGTTGGGCGCCAGGTGCTGGGGCTCGATCTCGCTGGGATCCGAGCTGTACTCCTCGCCGCTGAACTTGACGATCTCGAAGCCGGGCGGCATATCGAGGCGGACCTGAACATCGCGGACGGCGACCGCCATGGTGTTGACGAAGTCGTCGCCGAAGATCCGCCAGGCCTCCTCCTTGTTGGGGATGAAGACCGAGGCGCCCTTGCCCACGTCGGTGACGGTGTCCATGAGGGCGTCGTTGTAGGTGGTGTCGTCGCCGACGCCGACGCCGACGAGGTAGATCCCGTCCTCGTCCTGGCTGCCTGCGCCGCCGGCGATGAGGTCAATGTCAGTGACGCCCGCGTTGGCTCCGCCGTCGCTGATGAGGACGACGCGGTTGATCCGCTCGGGGTCGTAGGAGGACTGGGCGAGCTCGTAGCCGGCGACCAGGCCGCCGTTGAGGTTGGTCCCGCCGCCGGGCTCGAGGGCGTTGATCTTGGACAGGAGCATCGCGTCGTCGGGGCCGGTCACCTTGTAGCCGGCGAGCTTGACCGCGTTTTGCGTGTCCCAACCGACCATCGACACGATGTCGCCCTCCTTGAGCTGGGCGGCGATGGCTCGGCAGGCCTCCTTTTGCATATCCATCGGCGAGCCGCTCATCGACCCGGACTCGTCGAGGACGAAGGTGATGTTCATCGGCGGGCGGTTATCGTTGCTCAGCGAGTGGGAGCTGATGCCGATCTGGAGGGTGTATTCGCCTTCGAGCTGGCTGTCGAGGCGGAAGAGCTCGGGGGTGACGATGACGGTGCCGGACTCGGCCGCCGGGTAGTCGAAGGTGTAGTAGTTGAAGAACTCCCAGATCCGCAGGGGGACCCAGTTGAGCTCGCCGCCCCAACCGCCGAGCACCGCCTCGCGGGCCTGGACCGGAGAGGACATCGAGTTCGAGTCGTCGGGAGAGAGGAAGAGCGTGACGTCGTCGAGTTCGTTGCAGAGCTCCTCGCCGCCGGTGGTGGTGGTCGTGGTGTCATCGCCGGTGGTGGAGTCGTCACCGGTGGTGCCGGTCGACTCGTCGCCGCCCGTGGTCCCCTCGCCGGAGTCGGAGTCGCCAGCGGAGTCGCCGGTGCCCGTCACACCGCCAGAGGGGTCGCCCGATCCCGAGCCGTCCGTCCCGCTCGCGCTCGCGCTCGCGCTCGCGCCAGTGGCACTGGCACCGGTGGCGCCTGTGGTCCCGCCGGAGCTCTCATCCCCCGTGGCGCCTGAGGCATAGTCGGCTGAGGAGTCGTCACCGCTGCAGGCCACGAGGCCCATGGACAGCGCCGAGCTGAGGAGGAGGAGGGGGAGAGAGGGGATCGATAGGCTACGCATGAATAAAAGGCTCCGAGGCGCCGTCGGCCTCTGCCCTGCTACCCAAGCAAGATGCAAACCTTTCAACAATTTCAGGTGTTTAGGTCATTTGCGCCAGTTTCGTAGAGCGCTGGGGGGGGCGCGACGGTCGTGGCCCGTGACACACTTGTCATGCTCGGAATCTCAGCGGATCAGGGACTGTCGATCGGGGCAGGAGGCGACGGGGTGGGGCAATTGGCGACGGTCCCGATCGCGCAAAAGGTCGTAGAGTGGAGATCGACGGCTTGATTTCCGGGCACGTCGTTTGCACCTACACTCGGATATCAGGGGCTAGACCGGCGTATGTCAGGGCATCAGAGCAAAGCGGAGCACGAGGTCCAGGTGGTCATCCTCTCCGGCCCCGAGTCGGCAGAGCGCGCGGTATTTGGCTTCTCGAGCGCGCTCGCGGCCGCCGCGTCAGGGGTCTCGGTCCGCGTCGTCCTGAGCATGTACGGCGCCTATTGGGCGGCTTCGACCTCGGGGCAGGGGGTCTCTGTCACCGACTTTCCGCCGGTCGCCGAGCTGCTCGAGCAGCTCGTGGAGCTCAAGGTGCCGATCGAGGCCTGCTCGACCTGCGTCGACAACTATTGCCCGAGCCCCCTGGACGAGCAGGGGCTGAGGGTGCTCCGCTGCGGGATCGTCCGGATAGGCCTCGGCGTCGTCGCGATGCGCATGGCGAGCGCGAACACGATCCTCTGCTGAGTCGGCGTCGCGGCTGGCGGGATCCCCGAACTGGCGTTTGTGACGAGCGCGCAAGATCGGCGACAACTCGTAGAGATCGATGCAGAGCGAGCTTCCGGTCGGGGAGGGTCAACCGCTCGAGATGGCGACGAGAGCATCCCCGACCCGGTCGCCTGACGTCACGCTCATGAGCGCCCGGGCAGAGGTGTGAAGGCGACCGAGCCCGGCGCCTTTGGGGCGAGGGGCGGGCTCACCTCAGCGGTCAGCGCCTCGAGGAACGGGACGAGCCCCCACTGCACCGTCTCGCCGAAGGGCGGGAGCCACGGCTCCCTCTCGCCGACCGCGTCCTCGCCGAGCGCATCCTCGCCTGGACCGAAGCCGTAGAGGGTCATCAGCATCCCCAAATCAGGGTGCATCCCCGCGTGTCCGAAGAACGCCGCGTGCGCCACACCGCGAAGCGGCGGCGTCTTGAACTGACCCACGTGCCTCGCCGACGGGCGCTCGACGACGTCGTAGCGCCCGCGATCGATCTGACCGTCCGTCACGCGGCTGGGCATGCCGACGTTGTGAAATGCGTCGTCGGTCAGTCGGGGTCCCCAGTGGCACTGCTGACATCCGTGGCGCACGAACGCCTGCAGGCCGTACTTCTGCTCGGGGGTGAGCGCGTCGAGGTCACCGGCGAGGTAGGCGTCGAGGGGGTTGGGCGCGACTCGCAGGGTCCGCTCCCACGCGGCGATCGCCTCGCCCGCGTGGACGAAGATCTCCGTGATCGCGGTTCGCGTCGTCGCCGGTAGCGCGTCGAAGGCGGGCATCCCCGGCATGCCTGCCTCCGGCCAGTCGTCTGTCTCGACCGATGGTCGCCCAAACACCGCGACGTAGGCCGCGCGATGCTCGGTCAGGAGCCGGCGCGCGACCTGAACTCGCGTGCTCGCCATCTCGGTCGGGTCCTCCATCGGCAGCAGGGCCTGAGACCCCAGCGTCTCCGCGCGTCCATCCCAGAGCTGGCGTGGCGCGAACGCCGCTAGCGCGACCGAGGGTGCGCGTCGACGACCCGCCGAGGCGCCGACGCCGACCGGGCCATCGCCGTGGAGCTGGCGTTCCGGCCGATGACAGTGCGCGCAGCTGACACCCAGAGGGGAGAGCCCCGCGTCGAAGAAGAGCGCGCGGCCCAAGGCGGCGGCGCGGGGATCGTCGGCGTAGGCGCTGGTGGGATCCGCCGGGACCGCGGTCGGGAGCGTCGTCTCGCGCAGCAGCGCCCACTCGTTCTCGTCGAAGCGATCGTCGATCAGCGGCGCTTCCTCGCCCGGCGCCATCCCCAGCGAGGCCGCGACCCGGCGGCGCAGGGTCCGGGTGGTCGGGTTGGTGATCGCGTCGGTCACCGTCATCGTGGCCGGATCGATGAGCACCACCAGAGGGAGCGCTGCGTTGTTCTTGAAGAGGGCGCGGAGCCGATGGAGAGGATCGACCGCGACGGGGCCCTCGACCCCCAGGGCTCGCCAGGCGCGCGCCGCCTCGAGCCCCGGCGTGTCGTTGACGTGGTCGCCCAAGACGAGATCCAGGCGGGCGAGCCGCGACGCCATCGCGGGCCCTAGGAGCTCCTCGAGCGGTCGCGCGAGCCATCGGCAGGTCCCACACCAGGTCCCGCCGCTGACGACGAGGAGGAGGCGATCGGCGCCCGTCGCCGCCGCGTCGAGGTCGAGCCTCGCCGGGGAGCCATCAGCGGCGACGCCATCGAAGGCCAGCTCTGGGAGCGGGGAGCCCACCGCGATGGTATGGCGCTCGAGCGTCGGCGCGGCGCGCTCGCCCGCGGCGCGCTCGCTCGCGTCACACCCGAGGGCCGCGCTCAGGGCGAGGATCCACGCCGAAATGCTCGTCTTCCTCATGGGAGGTCGATCTGCAGCTTGTAGACGTCGCTGCCCACCGCGTAGCCGGTCTTGGCGTCGGTGAAGCGAAATCGGTTGATGGGACCCACGAGGTCGGGCTCCTCCTCCCAGGTCGAGCCGCCGTCGAACGTGACGTAGGCGGGCAGGCTGGGCTGATTCGGCACCATCCAGCCGATATCCTCGTTGATGAAGCCCGAGGCGAGGGCTCCGTAGGCCTCGGTCGTCGGGAGCGGGAGCTCCTGCCAGGTGGCGCCGCCGTCGGTTGTCTTGCCGAAGGTGCCCGGGCCGGAGGTGGTGTCTTGCACGGCGAGGTAGCCGACCGCGTCGCTGGGGAAGTCGAGCTTCCAGCAGAGGCTGCCCGGAGTGGTCGAAGTGAGCACCGGCGTGAAGGTGGCGCCCCCGTCGGTAGTTCGGATGAGCGTGCACTTCTGATCGAGCCCCATGCCGGCGACCAGGCCCTCAGTGGGCGAGCTGAAGTGGACGTCGATGGCCATCATCAGCCACGCGCCGAGATCGACGCTCGTCCAGCTCGCGCCGCCGTCCGACGAGCTCAACAGGTGAGCGGGGCCGTTGGCGCGACCGACCGCGAACAGGTGCATGTCGTCGAGGGCGGCGAAGTTGCAGATCCCCTCGGGCGCCGGGCCGGTGATGTTGGTCACCGGGTCCCAGCTCTTCCCGCCATCCTTGGTCTCGTACATCACGTTGGAGTCGGTGATCTGCGGCACCAGGCCCACGCCGAGGTTGCCGGCGAAGCCGTGCATCGCGTTGCGGAAGTAGATGGAGCGAAAGAACGTCCCCTGCTGCTTGAGCAGCGTCCCCCAGGTGGCCCCGCCGTCGCTGGTCGCGAAGAGGCTCCACTCTGGACCGCTCGCCACGACGCCGCGATCGGCGTCGAGGAAGTAGGCATCGTCTTGCTTGGGACCGCCTTGGACGCTCGGCGCGTTCGGGAGCTTGATCCACTTCGCCGCGCGCACGGCGGCCGCGTAGTCCACGCCGCCTGAGCTCTCGGATCCGCTGGTCGAGTCGGTAGAGCTCGTCGATGTGACGCTCTCGCCCGAGGAGGTCGCGGTCGAGTCGCTCTCGCTTGACACGGTTGAGCCGCTTGACGCGGTCGAGTCGCTCGACGCGGTCGGGCCACCGTCGCTCGACGTGGAGGCTGTCTCCGCCGACGAGTCGCCGGAGCAGGCCGCTAGGGCGCCGATCGCGAGGCTGAGGGGAAACGCGCGCAGAGATATCATGCGCCCACTATTCGAGCGCGCAGCCGTCGTGGGCCAGTTAAACTCGGTTAAACTTTCAAGACGGGTCATGGCGCAGCCGGTCGAGCAGATCCTCGTTCCCTTCGGAAAGCCGGGGAAGCAGCGCGGCTTCCCGCCTGCTCGCCCCTTGCTCGGGCGGAGCGGCGAGCTCGACGCGACCTTGCAGCGCCTCGACGGCCCCGGCGTGGTGACGCTCCTCGGATCGCCGGGTATCGGCAAGACGAGCCTCGCCGGGCAGGTGGCGGCGTGCTGGAGCGAGCCGTCGTGGTTTTGCGACCTATCGACCTGTCGCGATCGAGACGAGCTGCGCGCGGCGGTCCTCGTCGCCCTCGGCGAGCCGCCCGGCGACGCCGAGCGCCTGAGCGACGCTTTGCGCGAGCACGGCCCGGGCTTGCTCGTGCTCGACAACTTCGAGCACCTGGTGGCGGCGGCGCCCGAGCTATGCCGGTGGCGCCGCGACGCCGAGGACATGCGGCTCCTCGTGACCTCGCGCGAGCGTCTGGCCATCGACGGCGAGCGGGTCGTCGAGCTGGAGCCCCTCGAACTCCCCGACGGCCCGGCCTCGATCGCGGATGCGCTGGCCGTGCGTCTCTTCCTCGCCCGAGCCCGTGATGCGGGGGGCAGAGGGCTCGATCAGCTCGCCGCGATCGCAGACATCGTGCGCTCGCTCGACGGGATCCCTCTGGCCATCGAGCTGGCCGCTGCGCGCACGCGGTTGATGACCCCGGCGCGGTTGGCCGAGCGAATCAAGGCTGGCGGGGCGCTATCGCTGAGCAAGCGCGGACACGAGCGCCACCGGACCCTCGCCGCGGCGATCGCTTGGTCATGGGCGCTGCTCTCGGCGGACGAGCAGCAGGCGCTCGTGAGCTGCGCGATCTTCGAAGGCAGCTTCACCCTGACGATGCTCGAGCGCGTGGTGGGGGGCGACGTCGTCGAGCGGGTCGCCTCACTGCGCGACAAGAGCCTCATCCACGCCGTCGGCGCTGAGCGCCTCGGCCTCTACGCCAGCATCCGCGCCTTCGCCTGCGAGCAGCTCGCCGCGCGCTCGATCCTCTGGGTCGACGAGCTCCGGGGTCGGCACGCCGAGGCGTTCGCGGCGGTGGCCCAGGGCTTCAACCGCCACCGCCTGCTCATGGCGCGCGACCGAGCGCCGACCTACCCCGCCGACGTGCGCCGTGACGTCGGCAATTTCGCGGCGGCCCTCGAGCACCTCGGTGACGAGCGCGTCTCCGCGCGGGCCGAGCTGCTCAGCGCCTTGGTGACGCTCGGCTGCGTCGAGTCCACGGCGGCGCTCGAGCTCCTGACCGAGCTGCGCCGTCACGCGTTCGAGCCCGATCTGGTCGCCGTCACGGCGCTCGCGAGCCATCGCCTCCTGACCGCCACGGGGCGGCTCGTCGAGGCGCACGACCTGCTCGTGGCGCTCGCTGCCGACGAGACCGTGTCGCTCCCGGCGCGCGGCATGGCCGAAATTATGGCGGGTGTGCGTCGCCGGATCGAGGGCGACGCCGAGGCGGCGCGGGCATATCACGAGCGCGCCGCCTCGCTCTTGGACCCCGCCTCCCAAAGCGCGCTCTACGGGCTCAACCTCGCCTGCCTCGGTCGGCTCGCGTGCGACCTCCAAGACCCCCCCCTGGCGCAAGAGAAGAACGAGGCGGCGGTGCGCCACCAGGAGAAGGGCGGCGAGTGGTGGCTCGCCGCTTTGGCGCTCGCCAACCTCGCCCAGCTCGCCCAGGAGCAGGGCGATCACCGACGGGCCGAGTCGCTCCTCGAGCGCGCGATTCAGCGGTTTCGCGAGGCCAACGAGCCGACCTACGAGAGCATCTACGCGGTGATCTGCGCCGGCCTCTACCTCGAGCAGGGTCGATTTGAGCTGGCGCGCCGTTGGTTCGAGGTCGCTCCGGCGAGCCACGATCTGCCGTCCTCCGGCCTGCCTCGGCTCCTCCATCACGGCGGCCGCGCCGTGATGGAGGCGCTGGAGGGGCACGAGGGGGCCGCTCTCACGGAGCTAGAGCGCGCCCGGCGGGCGGTGAGCCGCGTCGCGTGCCCGCTCCTCCGCGTCATCGAGGCGCTCTACGTGGCGGCCACGGACATCGCGCTCGGACGGCTCTCCAAGGCGGACCTGGTCGAGTGGCGACGCCGCCTCGCGCACGATTGCGCGGATGACCCGACGATGGCGCGGATCCTCCGGACCAACATCGACGCGCGCTTCGCCCAGCGCCTGGTCCGGCTCGCGCTCGGGGACGAGCCCCCCGTCGCGCTCCGCGTGCACGAGGAGGCTCGCTGGTTTGAGCTGGCTGGCGAGCGCGTGGGTATGAGCCGGCGCGGCCCTCCACGCCTCATCCTCAAGGCGTTGATCGGCGCCCAGGATCGTGGCCTTGGGGCGCTCGACGGGGCCGCGCTGGTCGCTCACGGGTGGCCGGGCCAGCGCATCCTCGCGAACGCCGCTGCGACCCGCGTTCGCGTGGCCGTGGCCACCCTTCGCAAGCTCGGCCTCCGCGACGTCATCCTCACCCGTGACGACGGCTACCTCATCGATCCGGCGGTCTCGGTCGAAGTGGTCGCGGACTAGCTAGAGGGCTCGCACCCGACAAGACGCCCCGGCTTGGCGGCGAAAAGTGCCGAGCAAGAACTCCCAGACGATCGCCCGCGAGCAGACGGCGCTCATCAGCCGGAGGTTCGCGTTCGCGGCTCGACGCGATCGACACGGTGGAAATCCGAGAAGGAGGTATGCTGCCTGATGGAGGGGGAGTCCCCCCCGCATGAGCTCCTAAGCGCCTTTCTCGACGCTTATCCGGCGGAGAGCATGCCCAAGTCGCACTCCGGGGTAAAGGCGTTCGAACCAGCAGCGAACGGTCACGCGACGGCGTGGTCTGATCGAAACGCTGAATTCGAGTATGTCGATCCTGATCTGGGTGGCGTCATTGAGGAGAACATCAAGAACGGGCTGGCTGTCTCCTGGGAGGCTGCCGAGGAGGCACTCCCTGTCGACTCGATAGTGCTCGACGTGATCGAGACTCCAGTGGTCATCGAAGATCTCGGCACTCCACCGCCCTGCAGCGGTGTCGGCCGGGCCTGGGGCTCGATCCTCTTTGAGGCGGCCGACACCTCGATTGGTGAGCTTGTCTACCTCTACGTCGGCTTCTGCTCCGGCGAGGACATCGAGGCTTTCTACTACTCTGACAAATCGGTCGAGATCCGCGCTCCAATTCCGCAGTGACGGGGCGTCGATCGAGCGCGAGTCGTCTCAACGGTTCGGAGAGCAGGGCCGCAGCGCCGCAACTCCGCAGCGCCGCAACTCCGCAGCGCCGCAACATCGCGCGTCGCACGGTGCTTTTGATGGCGTCACACGTCGGAAGCGCCCCCACGACGGATCCCACGAGGTTGTCTGAGTATACTCGCCGGCTCAGCCGCCGACGGTCGCGGACGACATCGCAGCGGGCGGGCGGGGTCGACTGGTTCGCCCCAAGCTCGACTCTCCGTGTTCTGCTTCGAGATCGGAGTCGCTACTCGCCCTCGTCCGACTCCGCCTCGGGCTTTTTACCCCGCCGCTTCACGGCCTTGGCGATCAGCTCCACATACACGCTCTCCCAGCCCTCCTCGGCGACGTCGTCGATCGCCTTGCCGAGCTCCCTCTCGGCCAGCGCGCGCTCGGGGCCCTCGCGTCCGATCTTGCAGTCGAAGGCCCAGAAGTCCATGCCGTCGGGCAGGGTCTTTCGCCGCTCGCGCTTGAGGTACTTGCGGATCTGATACTTGATCTGCTCGACCACTCGGGCAGGCTTGTGCTTGGGATGTTCGAACGAGAATGACTTCCTCATCGGTAGCCTTGTTGCGCGCTCCGGCCGATTTGTCCAGACAGGGTGCGTCGCCGGGCGCAGCGGGTCCAGGAACGCGAGGACCGTGTCGAAGACGGCAGCGCTCGTCTGCGGCGGGCCGGTCGCGGAGTGAGGACGCGGCCGGACGCGGCCTCTCGAGCAACGACGTGCTCTGTGCGCACATTGCCGACCTCATCTCCTCGCCGATCCCCGGGAGGTCGAGCGCCCGCTCGCCATCGCGAGCAACTCTCGCGCGCGCACCGGGCTGCCCGCAGCGCTGCTCGCCGACCTCTCTTCAACGATCCGCCTGCGGCACCGGCCAGGGCCTGTCGACCGGCTCGCGACGGACATGCGCGCGGCTGTCGACCGCTGCCTCGCTGGCGCTGCATGCCCACCAAGCCTGCCGTACGCTCGTCGTCGATCCGAGGGACGGTCGCTGCTCCTGACGGGTGCTCCTGCGAGGGAGACCCTCGCTGTGAGGCTTGAGCGGCTCATCGAAGGCGCATGCCTCCGCGCTCGGCGTCGGGTGTGGCCGCGGCTCGATGCGAGCCCCGGAGCGAGTGCTGAGCGCAGGCAGCGCGTGGGGGGTCGAGGTCGAGGCCGTCCGCGTCGTCCACTGCGGGCTGGATGGTCCCGTGAGCTCGGGCGAGAATGGCGCTCATCCTCGGGGGAGGGCGGCGGAGCAGAGCTCCCTGTGATTCTAGGGGGGTAGAGGGCGGAGCACCTCGAAGTTAGACAGCGACCGTGATCTCGCCGATGTCGATCGCGCCGCCGTTGGGGAAGAGAATGGTCAGTGACGAGAAGGTGCCGACAGGCGCCCCTTCACTGTAGCGGACCGCCTGCTCGTCAGGAGCGTCGGGATCGGGCGTGGTCACCAACCGGAGGAGGAGGATGTTGGGGTTGAACCCCTGGGGGATCGCCCGGATCAACGACGCGCGGAGCCCCGCAGCGCCGGTGAGCGTGCCGACCACGTGGAGCGTCGGGGTCGCCCCAATTCCCGGCATTGCGTTGACCCACGCCGACCAGTCGCGGCTCCGCTCAGGGGTGATGATCGGAGGGGTGGCGGCCTGGGCGAGGAGGCTAAGCGAGGCATCACGGCGGAAATCGTCGCTCTCTGAGCCGTAGCCGAGCTTGCGAAAGTGGACGTTGACGTCGTACTCGCCAGGCGTGAGGGCGCCGAGGTTGATCGCGCCGGACAGAGGCGTCCCCTTCATCGGCCCGGGCGGCGGGACTGTGAGGGTGACATAGACGTCGATCGTCTCGCCATTGTGCTTCGCCTCGGCGGCGAGCGTGTGACCGCGCCAGTAGACGATCGTGCTGAAATTGAGCATGCACTGCGGTGGCATCGACTCGAGGAGGCTGAGGCCCTCGATCTTCACCTGCGGCCGAATGAGCTGATACCCGATCGTGTTGGTCTTGGATTCCATGGTGACGTGAGGATTGCGCGGATGCGGAGGGGATGTCCAGCGCAGGAGCTGCGCCGCGCCGACTCCCATCCCGCGCCGCTAGCCCGAGAACAAGCGCTGAAGCCTGCACAGGTCGAGAATCGGCCGCTGAGAACGCTCGATCGAGGGGTTTGGGCTCGTTATCGAGGTAGTCGGACGGCCTGCCGCCGTAGCGGCTAGCGCGAATAGAGGTTGCTTGAATCTCCTTGGCATAACTGACACATCAAACCGATGAGCATCGAGTCGCAGGGGGGAGCGCCGTCGAGGTCGGCGGAGGGAGGGAGGGAGGGTCCGGTCCGTACACGAGGAGTCGCAGTGCTCGAGCTCGACCTCGGCCGAGCGGAGCTCGGAGCGCTGGTGGTCGACCTATATGAAGGACTCCGGGGCCTGCATGAGGGCGCTGCTGCTGCCGTGGAGCCTATCGCGATCGGCGGTGTCCCCATTCTCCGATCCGGCGCCCGTGGTGGCGCGCGGTTCTCTCGCGCTTCAAGGGGTTCAATGCGCGAATTCGAGAGAGGCGCGGGGTCGTCAAGACCTCGCGGAGGCGTCGTGCGCAACTGACGCGACGACACAGTCCTGGTGGTTCCTTGTCAGCGCGCACGCGATGTGCCCGCGAGGACAAGGTCGCGGCGGCGCGCGGGCGCTGTAGAGAAGATCTGCGATGGCATCAGGATCCGTGACCACCTCGAGGGTCTTTTTCGGCTGGCCCCGTGATTTTTGCTCCTGTACAGTGAGCATATGTCTACATTTCGCCATACGCTCGGGTACCCAGGGCTAGTTGCGCTCCTTGTTCTTGGCTGTGGAGGTGATGACACCGGTGGTGTGACCGACACCGATGGCAGCATGGGCAGCGAGAGTGGTGCGAGCACCGAGGACGGCTCATCGGGAACAACAACCGGGGGCTCGGACTCCGGCGGGACAACAACAACAACAACAACAACGACAGGAGGAGACTCCGAGACAACAACGGGGACAACCGGTGACGGCGGTGGAACCTCGACCAGCGACAGCGACGGGAGCTCGACAGGCGACAGCGATGGAACCTCGACAGGCGACAGCGATGGAGACTCGACAAGCGACAGCGATGGGACCACAGGAGATATGGTCGAGTGCGGAGATCTCCAGGTCACGTACCTCGACTTCAAGCCGCTCCATCCGGACTTTGGTTGCCATATGGGCGCCAACAATGCGTACCCGGGGTTGGTCATGCAAGAGCTCGGCGCGGACAAGAAGCCGGTCTACAACCCGAACCCACCCGCGCCCCCCCCCGGCTGGAGCGGCTCCCAGCCCCAGATCACCTCTGCGGAGACGTTTGGCGAGTGGTACAACCAATTTGACGCGGCGAATTGGAAGGTCGAGAGCACGCTTGAGCTGACGGAGGTAGAGCCGGGGTTGTGGCGCTACCACAGCGACTCGTTCTACCCCCTAACAGGGATGGGCTTTGGCAACAACGAGTCGCCGAATTGGGGCGGCCAGACCTTCCCCGACCGCAATGGTTCGTTCACAACCGAGATCCACACCAAGTTTCCCTACAAACCGGGGCAAGTCTTCTCCTTCATCGGTGATGATGATGTTTGGGTCTTCATCGATGGCAAGCTTGCTCTCGATCTCGGAGGTCTCCATCCCCAGGTCGGCGGGTCGATCAATCTCGACACCCTCGGCCTAACCCCAAACAAGACCTACTCCCTCGATGTCTTCCACGCTGAGCGCTGTGAGAGCGGATCGAACTTCCGGATCGACACCTCGATCAACTGCTTCATTCCCCAGTAGTCTCCATCGCGTGGAGCGGGCGAGGATAGGCGTCAACCCCCATACGCTCGCTCGCTCGCGGGCTGGCGGTGGAAGCTACGCAAGCAAGACGGCATGCCTCGTGCGCCATGCCACTCGATCCTGTGCGCGTGCATCACTCGAGCTGGCGCACGCCGGCATCGCCGCGTGCGCGGAAACGCCGGGACCGGCGAATTCTGCTCACGCGCCGAGGTGCTCCGTTCGCTCGGTGCACAGGCAGCGATCAACAGTTGTTGCCGCACCGCCCGACGGCGACGTACGTGTCTGGGCTGGGGTGGGTGTGGCTCACCGCCATCTTGTAGGGCAGACCCCAGCCGACCGTGTAGAAGTGGACCGCGTCGAATCTGTCGATGCTGTCAGCCCAAAACGGCAGGAAATCAGGGCCCGCGCCGGTGTTGTAGATCCAGTAGGAGACCGCCGAGTCGTTGTCGGAGGCGTTGCAGGCGGAGAGGACCCTGCCGTCGATGTCCCCCCCGACCGTGTACATCTCGACGCCGTCCGCAGTGTTGCGATGCTGGTATTCATAGCCGTCCCGGGTGTATTCATAGCTGAATTGGGCATCCCACTCCTCGACCCACGAGCTGAACGACTGGGCGCTGGTGCCACTTCCGTAGCAGCCGTGATGCTCGTTCTCTAGGGTTCGTGGGGCGACGTAGTGGAGCCGCTCAGGCGTCCCCCGGGTCGCGAGCCCCTCCTCGACCCGCGCTAGGTGATCCTCGAGGAGGGAGGGCGGAAGCTCCGTCGCATCATCCGCGAGGCTGAGGAAGACCTCCGCGGGGGTCGCCCCCTGCTGCTCCACGAGCTCTGCCAGCAGCTCGTCCAGGAGCGGACCGCCGACGCTCACATAGACGAACGCGGCCTCCCCTTCGGTCCCCGCGTCGACGATGTCGATGCGTCCGCCGACGGTCGGCAGCGATGCGATCCGCCGCTCCCGCTGGACTGCGTCGATCTCTTCGCTGGTCAGGGCGAAGTCGATCTCCGCGGCGTTCTCCTCCTCGAAGGTAAGCGATGATTCGTCGTTGAAAGTCGCGCTCTCGTCGATGGTCTCGAGATCATCGCAGCCGCCCACGGCGAACGCGGCGAGGAGCATGATGCATGAGATGTGTCGATTGGCTTGCATATCCGTGAAGTCGACGGTGCCGGGTTTTCAATTCAACAAATTATTCAGCCGCTCCGGACCAGCTCCTCGAGGGCGCCCTCGGATCCTTCGGAGGTACGCTCTCATGGCACGACAACGACGGCTCCAGCGCCATGTGTGCGGTATTTGATGCGGCGTTCGCGCGTCCCTCCTCCCGGGCCCCCGCGACTCCGCCGCTGGCGAGCATTCCCGGAGCAAACGCCTCAAGCCCCGCTCAAATTCCCCCGTAGAAGCTCTTTCGCGCCTCGTTTCCCCCGGGAGTCGGCCGTCAACAAATGCGTGCCATACTCCTGACGTGTTCGGAGATCCATCGATCGGGATGGGCGTGACGGCCTCTTTGTTCAGCCTGCTCGCGTGCACGCCGACGGATTCGGTTGTCCACATACCGCCGATCTCCGCGGCTCCGGCTCCCGCTGGGGAACAGGCCCCGGGTCCGCCTCCCGCCGATCCGCCACGCGCCAATCCCGTAGATCCCGGGCCCTCGAGCTCCGAGTTCGACAACACCGAGATCGTCCAGCTGGTCCGGGACCTGAGCGTGATCTACTCCGGCGGCGAGCTCGGATGTCTGTCCGCGCAGTGTTTTGCCTTCGCCGAGTGGGCGAACTTCGACTGTGAGAGCGAGGACGGTCGCTGGGCCCCCAAGACCGTCCAGATGGTAGGGCCAGAGGGTCTCCGAGAGGTGATCGTGGACCGGGAAGAGGAATTGTCGGGAGCTCGGGTCCTGCCCAAAGGTGGACAATCAGTCTCGGAGCGACTCTATCTCGCGGCGACGGACTCACGGATCGCGTCCACGGTGCGGCTCGAGGATCGCTGGCTCGAGCCGGTCCAAGACGATGGTCCCAAGATCGAGGCTTGGGTCCGCAAACGAGCGGGTCCGGACCTGGTCTTGGCCGGGGAGATTCGAGGTGAGTTCGGCGGCGGTGTCGACCGCATCGTCGTGTTCGGTCTCCAAGCTCGACCCACATGCGAGGACTCCGAGGAAGCCTGGGCAACGAGCGAGGTCGCAGTGCTGGTATCGGGCCATGATCCACAAGGCATGCTCCCATGGACATCGGAGCCCGTCGAGCCCGGGCGAGGGGTGTTTGGCCTCCAGGTCGCCGGGGTGTTCGACATCGACGCGGACGGCACGCAAGAGGTGCTGTGGGTCAACCAGCCCCTCCATTGCGCCGATCTGGTGACCTCACTGACGGTCTCGTACTACGCCGCTGGCGCCCACCACCTGCGCGAGGTGTTTGGCTGCACGTACGTGGGGGACAACTCCTTCATCCCCCTCGAGCATTGCCGCGGAACGACGAAGCGGGGCTGATCGAGCGCTCCCGCCCGGCGCTCGAGTATCTCCGTGGTGTCCAGGGGGTCGAGAGCGCGCCGAGCGGGCGAAGGGGCACGCATTGCGCCGACACTGCGGGTGAGTCAGTCGTCCTTCGTCCGGAATAGCGATTCTGCCTCGTGTCGAACCTCGGCGGACTCGTCCTCGAGCAGGACACGCAGAGCCCCTCCAGGCATAGTCTTCTCCATCCACTTGAGCGCTCGCACTGCGTACAGGCGCACGCGCGGGTCCTGGTCACCGGTGGCGTGGCGTGCTGCCTCTGCGAACCGCTCGTCGCCGGTGAAGCCGAGGACGCGGAGGCCCTCGGCCCGCACTGCCGCCTCCGGGCTCTCGAGCATCTCGGTCATCTCCTCGGAGGTCAGGAGACGGCCGTCTCCGTAGGCATCTCGGGTCTCCTTCTCCCACGCCAGCATCCGCCGACGCTCGTCGTCGGTGGGCTCGTAGTCGAGGAGTGGGTTGGGCTCCAGCGACCACACGGTGTTGAAGAAGAGGCCCTCGAAGGCGATCTCTCGCGTCGTGGGATCGGAGCCTTGTAGCAGCCAGTGTGCCGTGTCGAACGGCACAAGTTCGAAGTGGCTCTTGAATAGCAGCAAGGCTCGTCGGCTCAACTCGGGATCGCTTGCGCTGAGGAGCTCCCGTGACAGTGCCTCGGCGTCCGCTCCGAGGATCGGCTTGAGACTGTCGGGAGCAGAGCAATACGCAAGCAGGAACTCGACGGTCGCTCGAACGACCTGGGGCGAGTCGTCTCGGAGCAGACGAGGGACTCGGGGCGGGGCGAACATGCCGAGGACGTCGAGATTGGAGCGAGCCAGGCATGTCAGCACCCACGCTCTCTCCTCGGCATCCCCCGACGAAGTTCGGTCCACGAGGTAGTGGGCGACCGCCGGATCGATCGATGCTCGCGAGGCCAGCATGGTGATCTCCTGGCGGACGAACGCAGAGGGATGATTGGCGCTCAGGTAGAGGAAGGCCGAGAAGATGTTCGCGTGCTGCGTTGCCAGGGGCCGCCCCGCGCGTCCTTCGTACGGCACGACTCGACCGCTCAGGAACTCGGCCGCGGCGCTCGCGATATTCTCTCCTCCGCGGAGCAAGGCCAGCGACTGCTCGATGAGCTCCGCATCCTCGGGTGGAGCGGCTTGGTTGGTCGGAGAGGGGGGCGTCGAGTCGAAGATGCAGCCCACGAGCTCGCACTCGGCGAGCGAAGACTCCTGCCAGGAGGAAGGCCCGAATCGACAGCCGTAGAACGTCTTTCCCCGCAGGTCGAGTCCCGCGAGCGAGACGTCGCTCAGGTCACTCAGGTAGATGTGGTCGTGCGCCGTGAGCATGTGGCGCGTCCGCTCTTCGCCGCCGACGAGCCTCATGATCGGTTGTCGATCGAGTGATGGCGTCACGAGGGCGTCTCCAGCTTCTTTCGGTGCTCGCCGAGTAGGGGTAGGGGTAGGGGTAGGGCGGGGCTCAAGTGGAGATCTCCATGCAGTGCAACAATATGCACGACATGGAGCTCCAAAGACTACGGGGATTATCTACCTCCACGCGCGGCGATTTTGCGGGCTCGCTCACTGGATCGGCGGTTCAGCGATTCGGCGGTTCGGCGGTTCGGCGGCACCGTCAGCTTGGTTGTCCGTAGGCGGTGAACGTCGTGACCAGAACCAGAGCGATCTCGTCGATCAGCGTGCGGGCCCGCAGGCTGCGCTCTTGAAGCAATTCATCGCCGCCCGAACCGAGCGGCGGAGAGCGAAGCTCAAGGAGGTCGCCGCCTACGTCTGCGGCCTCCTTGAGTAGGCGTCATCGCGCCCCTATGTGAGCTGCCTCAGCGGCAGAGAAATCCGTCGTCCGGGACACAGAACCCGTCGATCGAGCAGCCCTTGAGCACGTCGTCCTCTGTGCACTCGGGATCCTCGGGGTCGCAGAGCGTGCACTGCTCCCCGCACAACTTCTCCCCGCAGGGGTCATAGGTGTTGATGCAGAGATCCTCGGTCTCGGCGACGCAGATGCCGTCGGGATCGCAGACGCAGTCGGCATCCTGGGGGCAGACAAAGCACTGGTCGCCGCAGCTCTTGCCCTCGCAGGTGTCGCCGCAGAGAGTCCCGCTCTCGTCGTCGGCGACGCAGATGCCGTCGGGATCACAGGCCTTGATATTCGCGGGCTCTATGCACTCGGGTTCATCCGGGGGGCAAAGAGTGCAGGAGTCGCCGCAGCTCTTGCCCTCGCAGGGGTTGTGGGTTGCGCCGCCGCAGAGCTCCTCAGACTCGGCGACGCAGATGCCGTCGGGATCGCAGGCCTTGACCACTGCGTCTTCGGTGCACTCGGGATCCTCCGGGGGGCAGAGAAAGCAGTGGTCGCCGCAGCTCTTGTCCTCGCAGGGGTCGTAGGCTTCGCCGCCGCCGCAGAGCTCCTCGGTCTCGGCGACGCACTTGCCGTCGGGATCGCAGGCCTTGATCACGCCGTCTTCGGCGCACTCGGGATCATCCGGGGCACACTCGGTGCAAGAGGCGCCGCAGAGCTTGTCTGCGCAGGGATCGTACTCGTCGACGCAGAGGCCCGGGTTCGTGCCGCCGCAGACGCCTTGGGGGTCGCAGACTTTGATGTTGTCGGTCTCGACGCAGTCCTTGTCGTTGGGGTCGCAGAGGGTGCAAAGATCGCCGCATCCCCGGTTCGCGCAGGGCTCGTAGCAGGAGCCCTGGGTGCAGCTGAAGAAGCCGCCCTCACAGATGCAGGTGTTGCAGCCGACGTCTTTGGTCTCGCCGGGGCTGCAGGTCTCTTGGCCGAGCCCCTTGGAGTCACAGGCGGAGGCGAGGCTGAGGCCGAGGCCGAGCGCGGCGGCGGCGATGAAGAACGACCTGCGGAGGGCGGAGAGCGCGGGACGATCGGAGAGGTTGAGGAGTGAGCGTAGGGACAAGTTCATGGTCTTCTCGCGCCGGCACTCGGCGCTACTCAGACTCTTGTCCGCCGCCGGGCCTCTGTTGCAGCGAGCGGCGAAAAAAATCGCGGGCGGTCGCTATCTCGGAGATGTTCCCGGGCAACGTCGCCGATGCGGGGTGCGCTGTTGGGGTTCAAAGCTCAATTTTGACCGTCAGAGCTTGTTGTGCGGCCCGGTAGGGCGTCCTTCTGTCGAAGGCCGACGGAGGGCCGACGAGGGCCGACGAGGGCCGACGGAGGGCCGACGAGGGCCGACGAGGGCCGACGAGGGCCGACGAGGGCCGACGAGGGCCGACGAGGGCCGACGAGGGCGCTCGGGACTTCTACCGCGGGCTGCTAGGCTAGAGCCCGAGCATGCGCAGGAGCGGCCCGATGATCGGGAGCTTCTTGAGCATGTCGAGGAAGCCGCCGCCGTCCTCTGCGGGGCGGAGGGCGACGCTGCCGGGGCCACCGTTGCCCATCGGGATGGCGGTCGGGCCCGCTCCGTGCTCGGGTGCGGAGTAGTTCTCGTCCCATTCGCCGAGCATCTCGCTCAGCTCTTCGGTCAGCGAGGTGTAGTCCTGGATCGCCGACTGCATCGTCACCCGCTCCGGGACCGCCTTGTCGGCGATCGGCGCGAAGGCTGCCTGGAGGTTGGCGAGGTGCTCCTCGCCGCGCCCGAGACAGCGGGCGATCGCGCCCTCGGAGTCGCTCGACTCCTCTGGGGAGAGGAAGCCCTCCGCGGCGAACATCTTGAGATCCCCAGCGGCGGCCTCGGCTTCGCTCACGGTGAACTGGTCGTGCTGCTCGACGCACTCATGGAGCAGGGTGTAGGCCCGCTTGGCCGCCGCGTGGAGGGCGGGGTCGCTGTGGTCGCCGACGTCCCAGGCGTTGCAGACGTGGTGAGCAGCCGACCAGCGGGTGCTCGGGGTGGGATCCTCCATCTCCCGGAGCATGTCGGCGAAGGTGTACTCCACCTCCGGCTCGTCGGGACGACCGGCCGCCTGCTCAGCGTACCTGTCGGCCATGATCGAGGCCATCTGCGCCTCCGCATTCTCCTGAAAGCCCGGCGTGTACTTGGCGTAGAGGGTGCCGTACTGGGTCGTCAGGTGATGGTTCACGTCCGCGGCCATCGCTGCGTTCCACGCCTTTTGCGCCCGCTGCCACTGGTCCATGCTGAGGCCGTGAGCGGAGAGCTGGGCGTTGGCGTCCTCGCCACCGGCGATCTTCGCCATGATCTGCGCATAGGTGTCGAGCGTGACCCCCTCCTTCGCGTCCTGGCTGGCGTCTGGCACATCGGCCATGTGCGCCTGCATCGTCAACTGCTGCTGCATCGACGCAAATTTGGCGTGCTGCTGACCGCTGGGATCGGACTCCATCCGGGTCCACCAGCCGTTCCAGGCGTTGGCCCAACGATGCTCGTCGAGCCCGCGCTGCGCGAGGTAGCGGTCAAAATGTGGCTTGAAGGCGGGCTCTCCGTGCTGGGCTTTCAGCTCGCCGTGCTTGGACATGATCTCGGCGCAGTCGCGCATCGAAAGGCCATGAATTTTCTCGTCCATTGTCGATTCTCTTTTTGGGTCTCGGGTCGCGCTTCGCATGAAGTACGCGAAGGTGCGGGATGGTACGCGATCTGCTGGTCCGGCGATAGACGGGGCTCCGGCTCCGCTTGACCCCGGAGATCGGGCTTGCGTGGAGGGCGACGGGATCGAGGCGAGACCTGCCTGCAGGTGGTCATGCGGGGTGCTCCTAGGAGGCTGGGGGGGCAGGCTCGACGGCGATGGCGATTCGCCGCACACCCGCAGCCCCGCTCCATGACACGGGCGTGGGCCGACCTCGGCGTCGGCTGCTAGGCGCCGTGGATCATGAAGTGCCCGGTCGCGACCGCGATAGGTCGCGTGCGATCGCCCTGCCAGGCCTCGACGTGGACGCTGGTGACCCGGCGACCTTGACGGGTGATCTTCGCCTTGGAGAAGACGTCCTGAGGTCGCCCAGAGCGGAGATAGGAGACCGTCAGGGTGATCGTCTTCGGCAGGGAGAGGAGCTCGATCTCCCAGGCTATTTGCAGGATCGCGGTCGTCTCCAGGAGCGCGCAGATCACCCCGCCGTGCAGCGCCGGGAGGAGCGGGTTGCCGATGGTCTCAGGGCTGTAGCGGAGGAGGCCAAAGGGCTCCTCCTCCCGCATCTCGAGGTCGAGGCCGAGAAAATCTGCATAGGGGATCTGTCGCAGGAAGGCCCTGAGGTCGCCGCGCTGCCGGGCCTCCTGGAGCTGCTTGAGGGTGTGGCTCACGGGGTCGACCCCTCGGTGCGCGTCCCTATGGGCGGTGGTCCGGCGGAGATCATGAAGGTCGCGCTGCCGGCTGTGATCGGCGCGGCCTCGTCGTCGTGGTAGGCGAAGCCGCGGACAAAGGCGATCGTCCGGGTTCGGCGGTAGCACTCGGCCTTGGCGTGGACCGCCATGTCGGGGGTCGCAGGCTTGAGGTAGTCGATCCGGAGGTCGAGCGTGGCGATCCGTGTGGGCTCGGTCAGGGCCATAAAGGCGGCGAGGCCGAAGGTGGCGTCGAGCAGCGATGAGATCGCACCGCCGTGGAGCACCCCGCTGTTGGGGTCGCCGATCAGGTCCTCGCGGTAGGGGAGGCGCATCACCGCCAGGCCATCGCCGAACTCGACGAGCTCGAGGCCGAGGGTGCGGTTGTGGGGGATCGTCTCGTGGAACGCGCGGGCGAGGGTCGAGAGCTTGGCGAGCTGCTCGGCGCGCGTAGGGGCCACCATGCGCGCGAGTGTACCTCGCCAGGCAGATCGGATAGTAGTGCGGCGATGGATCGTCCTGAGCCAACTCCGCAAGCGCTGGCGGGCCTGAGGGTCCTAGAGCTCGGTCAGCTGATCGCCGGGCCCTTCGCGGCCGCCAGCCTCGCGGGCTTCGGCGCCGAGGTGATCAAGATCGAAGATCCCGAGGCCGGTGATCCGCTGCGCAAGTGGCGGAAGCTCTACGACGGCACCAGCCTCTGGTGGCGGGTCTTGGCCCGAAATAAGCGCTCGGTCGGCGTTGACCTCCGCCGTGAGGAGGGCCAGGCGCTCGTCCGGCGGATGGTCGCCGAGGGCCACGTCGACGTCGTCGTCGAGAATTTTCGCCCCGGTCGTCTCGAGGCCTGGGGCCTGGGCTACGAGGCCCTCTCGGCCCTCAACCCGCGCCTGGTGATGGCCCGGATCTCCGGCTACGGCCAGACCGGGCCGAAGGCGCAGGAGCCCGGCTTTGCCAACATCGCCGAGGCCTTCGCGGGTCTGCGCTACCTCACCGGCGATCCCGACAGGCCGCCGGTGCGCTCGCAGGTGAGCCTCGGCGACTCGATCGCCGGGCTCCAGGCGGCGCTCGGGATCCTGACGGCGATCTACGCTCGCGACCACGGCGACGGCCGCGGTCAGTGCATCGACGTCGCCCTCAGCGAGTCGATCTTCGCGATGCTGGAGAGCGTGCTCCCCGAGTACGACGTCTTCGGCCACGTCCGCGGGCGAGCCGGGGCGGGGCTCGAGGGCGTCGTCCCGACGGGCACCTACGCCTGCGCAGAGGGGGCCTTTGTCGTGATCGGGGCGAACTCCGATCCGATGTTTGTCCGCCTGATGCGGGCGATCGGTCGCGACGACCTCGCGGACGATCCTGACCTGCAGCGCAACGACGGCCGGGTCGCCCAGGCGGCGAGGATCGACGCGGCGATCACGGCGTACACCGGGGTCAGGAGCGCGGAGGCGGTGACCGAGGCGATGCGGCGAGCGCAGATCGCGGTCGGCCCGATCCAGAGCATCGCCGACATCG